>VOFC01005091.1_pt1 | contig 209824 bp, 250 predicted proteins | sample 5384161 | NCBI WGS metagenome assembly VOFC01 (sample SAMN12384722, study PRJNA508395) | human gut metagenome | isolation source: healthy gut B | host: Homo sapiens
GCTGCGGCTCTTGATGGCATCGAAGAAGTCGTAGACGATCTCGCCCAGAGGCAGGGCGTAGTGCAGGTCCACGCGGACATCGTCCAGATACTTCATGTCGATGAGCACGCCGCGCTTCTGCTGGCAGAGATCCATCAGGGCACCCACATACTCGTTGGGGGTGTAGAGGTGGACGTCCACAAAGGGCTCCTCCTGCTTGACGATGTTGGAGGGGTCCGGATAGGAGGACGGGTTATCGATCATCTCCACAGTGCCATCGGTCAGGGTCAGCCGGTAGCGGACGCTGGGGGTGGTGGTGATGATGTCCAGGTCAAACTCCCGCTCCAGACGCTCGGTGATGATCTCCATGTGGAGCAGGCCCAGGAAGCCGCAGCGGAAGCCAAAGCCCAGCGCGGCACTGGTCTCAAGCTCAAAGGTCAGGGAAGCGTCGTTCAGCTGCAGCTTTTCCAGCGCGTCTTTCAGGTCGGGGTACTTGGCACCGTCGGCGGGGTAGATGCCGCAGAAGACCATGGGCTTGACCTGACGGTAGCCGGGCAGCGCTTCTGCGGTGGGGTTCTTGGCCAGCGTAACGGTATCGCCCACGCGGGTGTCCTGTACCGTCTTGATGCTGGCGGTCAGGTAGCCTACCTCACCGGCCTGCAGCTGGCTGCAGGGGGTCAGGCTGGTGGCACCCATGTGGCCCACCTCCACCAGCGTGAACTCGGCCCCGGTGGCCATCATTTTGATGGTGTCGCCGGGCTTGACGGTGCCCTCGAACACGCGGATGTAGACGATAACGCCCTTGTAGCTGTCGTAGATGCTGTCGAAGATCAGGGCCTTGAGGGGAGCATCCGGGTCGCCGGTGGGGGGCGGGGATATCGCTGACCACACGCTCCAGCACCTGATCGATGTTGAGGCCGGTCTTGGCGGAGACGCGGGGCGCATCCATGCAGGGCAGGCCGATCACGTCCTCCACCTCCTGGGCCACCTCGTCCGGGTGGGCAGAGGGCAGGTCGATCTTGTTCAGGATGGGCACCAGCTCCAGATCATGCTCCAGCGCCATGTAGGTGTTGGCCAGCGTCTGGGCCTCCACACCCTGGGTGGCATCCACCACCAGAATGGCACCCTCACAGGCGGCCAGACTGCGGCTGACCTCGTAGGCAAAGTCCACATGGCCCGGGGTGTCGATGAGGTTGAACTCGTAGGTCTTGCCGTCCTTGGCAGTGTAGTTCAGGGTAACGGCGCGGGCTTTGATGGTGATGCCGCGCTCCCGCTCGATGTCCATGTTATCGAGGATCTGATCCTCCATGATGCGCTCGTCCACGCTTTTGGTCAGCTCCAGAATGCGGTCCGACAGGGTGGACTTGCCGTGGTCGATGTGGGCGATGATGCAGAAATTTCGGATGTTGTCTCTTGCCATGTAGTTCCTCCGGGAGATAGTGTCAATCGTTCAGGATCCAGTCCTCCACGGCAGCGGTCGTGCCGTGTTCCAGATAAACACGGGGCACCCGGCGGGAAACGCCGCAGAGCACCTCGTAGGTGATGGTATCGGTCTTGCGGGCAATGTCCTCCGCGCTGTCGCTGACGGTGCCGCCCCAATAGCCTCATCGTCCTCCTGCACGGGCACCGGCACGGCGGAGACATCCACCATCATCTGATCCATGCAGACCCGGCCCAGCACCGGGCAGGGGGTGCCGTGGATCTCCACGATGCCCTTGCTGCAGCTCAGCAGGCGGGGGTAACCGTCGGCATAGCCAGTGCAGAGGGTAGCCACCGGCGTGGGCCGCTCTGCTGTGAACCGGCGGCCATAGCTGGTAGACTGCCCCGGCTGCAGCTCCTTGACCATGCTCACCACAGTCTTGAGCTTCATCACCGGGCGGAACAGCCCGAAGCGGACCTCGTCGCTGGGGTCGAAGCCGTACAGGATGATGCCGGGGCGGGCCATGCAGTGTGCCCGGGGCAGGCCCTCCGGCCATTCCGGGTGGAGCATGACCCCGGCTGAGTTGTCACAGTGGACAATGGAGGGCTTGTGCCCGGCGGCCGTCAGGGCGCTGCAGGCCTGCACAAAGAGCCGGTGCGGCTCGGCGGTGTAGGAAATATTTTCCTCAGCGGTGTCATCGGCCACCGAGAAATGCTGGAACAGGCCGGTCATTTCCAGGCCGGGCAGGGTGCAGGCGGCAATGGCCTCGGCAATGGCGGCATCAAAATCGGTGCGCAGAGCAAAGCCGATGCGGCCCATGCCGGTATCCACAGCCAGATGCACTTTGACCCGGCCCCCGGCAGCCTGTGCGGCATCACTCAGTGCTTGGGCCTGGGGCAGGGAGTAGCAGGCCGCGGTGATATCGTCCCGGATGAGGGCGGCAGCGTATGTGGGCTGCACATGGCCCAGAATGAGGATGGGCAGGGTCTGGCCGCTCCTGCGCAGCTGCAGGGCCTCAGCCAGGCAGCTGACAGCCAGCCAGGAAGCGCCCTCCTGCGCAAAGACCCGGGCGCACTGGACGGCACCGTGGCCGTAGCTGTCGGCCTTGACCACGGCACACAGGGGCAGGCTGCCTGCCCGCTGCTTTACAGTGCGGAAGTTGGCCCGCAGGGCATCGAGGTCAATCTCAGCCCAGACGTGTTTTTCAAAGTTCTGCATCTGCATGATGCATTCCCTCCTTTGGGGATGGATTGGATGTGCGTCCTGTATGGACCGGCCGCCAGCCGTCGATGCCGCTCTCCTGCAGAGCATGGAGCGTTTTCTGCCGGAAGGCGTGGTCGGTGCGGCAGCGCTCCCGGACAAAATCCTTGGTCTGCTCCCGCACGGTCACACCGTCGGCGGGACAGCGGCTTTTGACGACAGGAAAGTCCTCCTCCTTTACCGCACAGCGCACCTCGTGTTCGGTGGCCAGCAGCATGGGGCGGATCAGGGTCAGGACCCCGGCGGTCCGCTGGGTGACCGGGGAGAAGCAGCCAATGCGGCCCTCCCGCCAGAGGTTCATGTAAAAGGTCTCGACAGCATCATCGAGGTGGTGGCCCAGTGCTACTTTATTGCAGCCAAGCTCCTGCGCCGCCGTGTGCAGCGCGCCCCGGCGCAGCCTGGCGCAGAGGGAACAGGGGTTCTTTTCCTGCCGGTATTCAAACACGATGGGGCCGATCTCGGTGCGGCGCACCTCGTAGGGGACCTCATACCGGGCGAACAGCGCCGCCAGCGGGCTGTAATCCACAGCCTGGTGGTCAAACTGCGGGTCAAGGGTAACGGCCACGACCTCATAATCAAAGCCGAGGTACCGGCGCAGCAGGGCCAACCCGATGGTCAGGGCCACGCTGTCCTTGCCGCCCGAAACGCCCACCATGATCTTATCACCGGGGAGATCATCTCGTAATCCTGCACGGCCTTACGCATCAGGCCGCAGAGCCGCTGCATGGCGTGTGGATCACTCATGTCAGGCTCACGCTTTCCACCAGATTGACGATATCGCTGATGGAGGCCAGCTTGGTCAGGCCGGAAACATAGACCACATCGCCGCTGTCGTATTCAATGGTGGCCAGCACGGCGTAGTAGGCCTGGATATCACAGCGCACGGCAGTGACAGTGGCACCCTCCACCTGCAGCTTGACCTTGCGGGGGCTGATGACACCGTAGGCTGCTTTCAGGTCGGCTTCCGACTGGCCGATGAAATCTTCGTAAGTGGCTTTGTCCCCCCGCTGGAACAGCACCACCTGGTAGTTGGCGTTGGCGCTGTCCTCACCGGAAGCCAGCTGCAGCGCATGGCCCAGCGCAGCATCCTCGGTCATCTGACAGACGGGCCAGACGGCACTTTCGTAATCCACCGAGATGCCATTCTCCGCATCAAAGTGGGTGTCGGGGTTGGCAGGAGTGCGGCGGTTGACGGCCAGCGTCAGCCCAAAGTAGGCCAGCGCACCCAAAAGCACGATCACGCCCATGGCGAGCAGCAGCCTGGAGGCCCGCTGCTGGGAGGGATCCTGCGTGTGAATGTCTTTCGGCATGGGAAAAATCTCCTTTTTACAATATCTTATATAGTATAACACACTCGGCGGCAAAATTGTAGCGCCGCCGGGACAATTTTGCCCCCCGGAGGCTGAAAAACTTTTTGAAAATGAGATTTTAGAAAACACGAGATTTCGAGAGAATTCAAGAGATTTTGAGAGGTATAAAAATTTCCGCTGAAAAAATCGCAAAAAGATGTTGACAGGCGCTTTTTTGTGTTGTATACTGACACTCGCGCCCCAAAGGCGCCTGAATCGTACCAAACACTTATCAGGAGGAAATAGATATGAGCACTACTCTCGTAAAGCCCGCTGAAGTCGAGCGCAAGTGGTATCTGCTCGACGCAACCGGCAAGAGCCTGGGTCACGTCGCTGCTGAGGCCGCTGTTCTGCTGCGCGGCAAGCAGAAGGTCAACTACACCCCGAATGTCGATTGCGGCGATTACGTCGTTGTCGTCAACTGCGACAAGGCAGTCCTGACCGGCAAGAAGGCTGAGCAGAAGTTCCACATCACCCACAGCAAGTTCATCGGCGGCCTGAAGAAGGTCCAGTACAGCAAGCTGATGGCTGAGAACAGCGACCTGGCTATGACCTACGCCATCAAGGGCATGGTTCCTTCCAACACCATCGGTGCTAAGGCTCTGACCCGCCTGCACTGCTACCAGGGTGCCGAGCACGCTCACGCAGCTCAGAAGCCCGAGAAGATCGAGTTCTAAGAAGGAGGCAATCGAACATGTACGAAACCAAACCTTATTTCTACGGCACTGGTCGTCGTAAGGATTCCGTTGCCCGCGTTCGCGTTTACACCGGCACCGGTAAGATCACCATCAACGATCGTGATATCGACAACTATCTTCGGTCTGGAGACCCTGAAGCTGATCGTCCGCTCTCCGCTGGTCCTGCTGGGCCTGGAGGGCAAGTATGACGTCGTCGTCCGCGTTTCCGGCGGCGGTGTTTCCGGTCAGGCTGGCGCTATCCGCCACGGCCTGAGCCGCGCTCTGCTGCAGCAGAACGATTTTCCGGGAGAACCGTTCTGTTCTGAAGAAGGCTGGCTTCCTGACCCGCGATCCTCGTGAGAGCAGGTCGTTGAAATCTCCTTTATCACGGAAGGCGATGTTTACCGGCTGATCGTTCACAGCAAACTGCCATCGGCAGAACGATTTGAACATTGGGTATTTGATGAAGTCCTTCCTTCCATTCGCAAGCATGGTGTGTATATGAGCGATTCCATTTTGGATCAGGTGATTCAGCACCCGGAGGTCATCTACACCCTGGCGCAGGAGCTTGTAGCCGAGAGAGAGCAGCTTGAGGGTATCCGCAAACAGCTGGATGCGGCACAGCCCAAGGCAGACTACTTTGACACCTTTGTAAATTCGGAAGATTGCACCTGCATCCGGAATTTCTGTAAGGAAATCGGAATCCCAGAGAAGACGGCAGTAGCTCTCTTACTGGATCACCGCTATCTGTACCGCAGTCCAAGCGGCTGGCTGATGCCTTTTGCAGACAAATCTGCAAGGGGCTATTTTATTGTCCGGGATTGCTACGGCAGAAGCGGAAAACTGGTGCAGCAGACGAGAGTGACCTGCAAGGGAAAGAATCATCTCTTCAAGTTGTTTAAGAAATGGGGTGTGATCGAATGACGCTTTTTACAGAGGGACGCCTTCAGGCGTTTGAACGCATGATGCAGGATACCGGCAAATACCATCGACGGGAGGACAGCGAAGATCGTCCGCGCAAATGTCCGAAGAAAAAAACGGAGCCTGCGAAAAAAAGGATGGTGAGCACCATGCCGGTATTCAGGGTTGAGAAAAACAGCAATTACACAACGATGTGCAATTACCACCTGCGGGATCAGGGTCTCAGCCTGAAAGGAAAAGGACTTCTCTCTATGCTGCTTAGTTTACCGGACACATGGAACTATTCGGTACGGGGATTATCTTCGATTACACCGGATGGCGTAGATGGGGTGCTTACAGCTCTGAAAGAACTGGAACGTCTTGGATATCTGGAAAGGAACCAGCAGCGTGAGAGTAACGGTCGGATGGGCAGAGCGGAGTATGTGATCTATGAGATGCCAAGAAAAGCCGTGTTCGGAATCACCGTGTACGGAAAAGCCGTATGCGGTAAATCCGGATACGGACACACCGGTTACGGAAAATCCCGCGCAATTAAGTACTAATAGAACAAGTACTGAAACAATCAATCAAAAAAAGAGAGAAGAAGGAAATCCAGCATCGGTATGGCTCATACGAAAATGTCCTTCTCTCCGATACGGAATACGGCAAGCTCCGGCAGGAGTTCCCAGGAGATTATCAGATGCGGGTTGAACGGCTCTCGGAGTATATGGCTTCCACCGGCAGGAGCTACAAAAATCACCTTGCCACAATCCGGAGCTGGGCGAAGAGAGAAAAGCCGAAGTACAACCCAGCAGACTACACATTTGAGGAAGGAGACAGCCTATGAGCGACATGGTGCCTGAAGTATTGAATGCGGCGTTGGATTCGCTCTTTACGCCGAAAGAACCCGGAGAGCAGGAATACCAGGGCGAGGACGGACTGCTGTATTGCCGGAACTCATACTCCGGTGCAGTGCAGGGTTATCGCTAAACATTTCAAGGAGAAAATCGAGCCGAATGGCTACAAGGGTCAGGTCGTTGTCTATGACCGTGAATGCTGCTTGATGTATAAGGCTGTCCTCGATGAGCTACTCGGCGAAGAAGCCAGCACCATTGTTATGGATACCAATAACGATAAAGAAGATCGTTATAAGAAATATCGCAGAGATCGTGATGCTGAGGGAAAGGTTTTAGACACTTTCCGTGATCCTGCAAGCCCGTTAAAACTTGTTATTGTAACAGCTAAACTGTTGACTGGTTTTGACGCACCGATTCTTCAGGTAATGTATCTGGATAAACCCATGAAGGATCATACCCTTCTACAGGCGATTTGTCGTACCAACCGTACCTATGACCAAGGAAAAACACATGGTCTGATCGTTGATTATATCGGTATTTTTGATGATGTCGCACGTGCACTGGATTTTGACGAAAACAGTATGCGTAAGATCATCACCAACATTGAAGAAATCAAGAAGCAGCTTCCGACACTCCTAAAAAAATGCCTGGGATACTTCTTGGGTGTTGATAGAACAATTGAAGGTTGGGAAGGTCTCATGGCAGCGCAGGAGTGCTTACCAACAAATAAAAAAAAAAAGACGCGTTTGCTGCTGACTACCGTGTGCTGAATCGTGCGTGGGATGCGTTATCACCAGACGTTTTTCTGAATGCTTATAAAGCGGATTACCAGTGGCTGTCTCGTGTATATGAATCTGTGAAGCCGACGGATGGCCGTGGTGGATTGATCTGGGCATCCTTGGGCGCAAAAACGATTGAGCTTGTTCATCAGAACCTGACCGTTGGCGAAGCGGATGAGGACGTGGAAATCCTGGCAATGGATGCCGACCTGATTGATGAGTTCTTAGAAAAGCAGAAAGATTTGAAGAAGACCACCAAAAGATCGAAATCAATCTCGTAGCCAAAATCATGAATCACACCAAGGATCCGAAATTCATCAAGCTTGGTGAAAAGCTGGAAACATTGCGAGAAAAGCACGAACAGGGTCTGGTGACCAGCATCGAGTTCTTGAAACTTCTATTGGAATTGGCGAAGGAAGCAGCACAGGCAGAAAAAGAAGTAGTGCCAGAGCAGGAAGTTGATAAGGGAATCGCTGCACTGACGGAACTTTTTAACGGTTTGAAAAACCGAAGCACTCCTGTTATTGTTGAGCGCATCGTTGCTGATATTGACAGCATTGTAAAAATTGTGCGTTTCGATGGCTGGCAGAGCACTACTGCTGGTAAGCAGGAAGTCAAGAAAGCCCTTCGCAGTGTTGTTTGGATCAAATACAAAATCAAGGATAAAGATGTCTTTGATAAGGCTTATAGCTATATTGAGCAGTATTACTAATAACAAAAAGAAAGCGAGAAAACTAGATGATTGGAGCAATCATTGGCGACATCGTCGGTTCCAGATTTGAATGGGATAATCATAGGTCGAAAGATTTTGATTTTCTTACGCATCAATGTTTCTTCACCGATGATTCCGTCATGTCTCTGGCTGTATGTGATGCTTTGATGCATTGCAAGCCGGACTACAGTGATTTAAGTAATATAACGATTGAATCTATGCAGCGAATTGGACGGCCCTATCCACATTGTGGTTATGGTGGTTCCTTTTATCGTTGGATGTATTCGGACAATCCTCACCCATATAATAGCTACGGAAACGGAGCAGCAATGCGTGTCGGCGGATGTGGCTATGTAGCTAATTCTGTTGCTGAAGCCGCAGCACTTTCAAGAGCAGTTACCGAGACAACCCACAATCACCCAGAAGGAATTAAGGGGGCGGAAGCTACTGCCATTGCAGTCTATCTGGCTCGTACTGGCAGCAGTCTGATGGAAATTCAGGATTATATTGTGAAGAACTACTATCCGATTAACTTCACATTGGATTCCATTCGTGATACCTACCAGTTTAACGAAACCTGCCAAGATACCGTCCCTCAGGCACTCGAAGCATTCTTTGAGTCTACCAGTTTTGAGGATGCTATTCGCAACGCCATTTCTATTGGAGGTGACAGTGACACCTTGGCGGCTATCACCGGTGCTGTTGCCGAGGCGTACTATGGTGTACCTACTGATATCAGGAAACACGCTCTTACATTTTTGGACGAGCGTCTCCTGAAAATTCTCCTGGAATTTGAAAATGAGTATCCTGCTAAATTTGAGAAAATTCAAGAAAGTGGTAGCGTAGGTGTAAAACCTTCCACCGGTAAAAAAGTAAAGACAGGAGGTCGTGCTGAGATGATGCAATCTGCTATGGATATAGCTGATATGGAATTGGAAGCCAGTGCCGCACATCCGGAAGAAACAACCAGTCAGAAGCTGTTTTCTCACCTGTTTGAAGCCTGCAATATTCTGCGTGGCCCCATCAATCAGGACGAATATAAGAGTTATGTAACGCCTATTCTTTTCTTCAAGCGTCTCTCCGATGTTTATGATGAAGAAACTCAAGTTGCTCTCGAAGAATCCGGTGGTGACGAGGAATACGCTAGCTTCCCGGAAAATCACCGCTTTGTCATTCCGGAGGGCTGCCACTGGAAGGATGTTCGTGAAGCAAGTGAAAATGTCGGTGTGGCTATTGTAACAGCCATGAATGGAATTGAACGTGCTAATCCTGATACGCTGAGTGGCGTGTTCAGCAGTTTTGACGATGCAAACTGGACCGACAAAACAAAACTATCTGACGAACGTCTGAAAGACCTGATTGAACATATGTCTAAAATCAAGGTCGGCAACAACAATTATTCCGCAGATGTAATGGGTGTCAGTTACGAATTTCTGATTAAGAAATTTGCTGATCTCTCAAAAAGAATGCCGGTGAATTCTACACGCCGCGTTCGATTGTCAAATTACTTATTATGCTAATGGCTCCCAAGGCCGGAGAGACCGTTTACGATCCAGCCTGTGGTACGGGTGGTATGCTCATTGAGGCTATTCGGTACATGCATGATGACAAGTTGACCTATGGAAAAATCTACGGTCAGGAAAAGAATCTGGCAACATCTGCCATTGCTCGAATGAATCTGTTCTTGCATGGTGCACGAGATTTCAAAGTGACACAGGGCGATACTCTGCGATCCCCGAACTATCTGGAACGTGGATCATTGCAGACCTTTGATTGCGTAGTCGCAAATCCTCCGTTTTCGCTCAAAAACTGGGGAGCTGAACAATTCAGCAGCGATATTTACGGTAGAAATATTTGGGGATGCCCGACCGATTCCAATGGTGATTTTGCATGGCTCCAGCACATGATTAAGTCTATGAATCCGAAAACTGGTCGTTGTGCTGTGGTGCTGCCGCAGGGAGTGCTCTTTAGAAGCGGTAAAGAAGGTGAGATTCGCAAGCACCTTGTGGAATCCGATAAACTGGAAGCTATCATTACGATGGCCAGTGGTGTATTCTACTCCACTGGTGTTTCTGCCTGCATTCTTTTCTTGAATAATGATAAAGCTCCTGAGCATCGTGGCCGTATTTGTATGATTGATGGCTCCGGAATTTATACTCCCCAGAGAGCACAGAACATTATGACCGAAGAAGATATCCAAACCGTATTCAACTACTATATGGAATACGAAGATGTTATCGAAAAGGTCAAAATCGTTACGATTCCAGAAATTCGGGAGAAAGACTTTTCTCTTGCTATTAACAACTATATCGAAAAGAAGGAGCAGGAAACTGTTCCTCCGGCAGAAATCCGTAGACAGTATTTTGAGGCTTACAAAGAAATGATTGCAGCCGAAGAAAAGATGCGTAAGCTCTTGCTGGAAGGAGGTTATATCAGTGAGTAAAAGAATAACCATTGAGGAACTGCAATCCTATCTTTGGAACTCCGCTGTCCTTCTAAGAACCAACATTGATGCTGGTGCCTATAAGCAATATATTTTTCCTCTGCTGTTTTTTAAGCGTATCTGTGATGTATACGATGAAGAAACTGCCATTGCTATCGAAGAATATGGTGATGACGCTGCCGAATTTGATGCTGACGAAATCCACACCTTTGTGGTTCCCAAGGGATATCACTGGAACGATGTTCGTGCCGTATCCGAAAATGTTGGTGTGGCCATTGTTGAGGCATTCCGCAAGGTGGAAAATGCGAACATTGACAAGCTGCAAGGTATTTTTGGTGATGGTGCCTGGACAAATAAGAATAGGCTCCCTGATAGGTTGTTGAAAGATCTGCTGGAACATTTCAGTACCAAGACTCTCTCCATTGCCAATTGCCCGGAAGACGAGCTGGGTCAAGGATACGAATACCTTATCAAAAAGTTTGCGGATGACAGCGGTCACACAGCACAGGAGTTCTACACCAATCGAACTGTTGTGCATTTGATGACCGAGATGTTGAAGCCGGAGTCGGGGGAATCTATCTATGATCCGACCTGTGGTAGTGCAGGTATGCTTATTTCTGCTATTGCGTACTTAAAAGAGCAAGGTAAGGAATGGCGAAATGTGGCTGTTTACGGTCAGGAAATCAATGCGCTTACCTCTGCTATTGGCAAGATGAATCTGTTTCTGCACGGAGTTAAGGACTTTAATATCGTAAATGGAGATACTTTGAAAGCACCGGCCTTCGTCGAGAACGGTAGACTGAAGAAATTTGACCTTATCCTGGCAAATCCACCGTACTCAATTAGTCAGTGGGATCGCGCAGCATTTGAAAGTGATAAATATGGTCGTAACTTCTTGGGTGTGCCTCCGCAAGGCCGTGCTGATTATGCATTCCTTCAGCACATTATCGCAAGTCTGAAGGACGATACTGGTCGATGCGCTATCTTGTTCCCACACGGAGTTCTTTTCCGTAATGAGGAAAGTGCGATGCGTGAAAGACTGGTGCGCAGCGATAAAGTAGAATGTGTTATCGGTCTCGGACCGAATCTTTTCTACAACTCTCCGATGGAAGCTTGTATCATGATTTGTCGGATGAATAAGCGCCCTGAACGTCGTGGACAGGTGTTGTTCATCAATGCGGTAAATGAGGTTGAGCGTAAAAACGCACAGAGCTATTTGGAAGAACGCCACATCGCTCGTATCGCTACTGCTTATGACAACTATGTCGATGATGCTGATTTTGCAAAGGTGGCTACTATTCAGGATATTGCAAATAACAACTTCTCCTTGAGCATTCCTCTGTATGTGAAACCAGAGATCAATGAAGAAGAAATAGATAACCGCAATGTTCAGGAACACTATGATAGTTGGCTGGCTGCTTCCGAAATGATGAAACTGAGCTATGAAAAATTGAACGCACTATTAGTAAAGGAGGCAGATGTCAATGAGTAAAGTCCTTCTTGGCGATGTCGCTGTAGAACATAAGGAGACATGCAAAGGCAGCAAGGATGGCTATCCTATCGTTGGTCTGGAACACCTGATCCCAGAAGAGATTACATTGACTGCTTGGAATGAAGGCAGCGAAAACACGTTCAGTAAGATGTTTCGCAAGGGTAATGTCTTGTTTGGCCGCCGAAGAGCCTACCTGAAAAAAGGCTGCTGTTGCTCCATTTGATGGCATCTGCTCTGGTGATATCACTGTTATCGAAGCAAAACCTGACCGTATTTTGCCGGAGTTGCTCCCGTTCATCATCCAGAACGATGATCTGTTTGAGTTTGCTGTCGGTAAATCCGCAGGCTCCCTTTCGCCTCGTGTAAAATGGGAACACTTGAAGAATTATGAGTTCGAGCTCCCAGATATGGAGAAGCAAAAGGAATTGGCTGAACTGCTCTGGGCTATGGATAACACGAAGAAATCCTACCAGAAGCTGATTGCAGCCACGGATGAATTGGTGAAATCTCAATTTATCGGGCCAGCTGGCCACAAAGGATTTCACCGGTCATACCGCTTCCGCAAGGAGGTGTGCATAATGGTGAAATATCGGTTTGAACAGATTGCAATCAACAGCACTGAAAAGAAAAAGCCTGTTGAAGAAGATCGCTTCACCTATCTTGGTCTTGAACATCTTGATTCAGAAAGCCTTAAAGTTACTCGATTCGGTTCGGAGGTAGCTCCAATCGGTGAAAAACTGGTGATGCACAAAGGAGATGTGCTCTTCGGAAAACGTAGAGCCTACCAGAAGAAAGTTGCCATCGCACCATTTGATGGTATTTTCTCTGCACATGGAATGGTTCTGCGACCTAGAGAAGACGTAATTGACAAGAGCTTCTTTCCGCTGTTTATCAGCTCGGACTATTTCTTGGATGCTGCCATCAAGATCTCCGTTGGATCGTTATCACCAACTATTAACTGGCGCGACCTTAAAACGCTTGAATTTGAATTGCCTGATTTAGCGACTCAGCGCAAGTTGGCTGAAACTCTTTGGTCAATCAATGATACGATGGAGACCTATAAAAAGCTGATCGCCGCTACCGATGAGCTTGTTAAGTCTCAATTTATGGAGCAGTTTGGGATGCGGGATTGCATTCCGGAAGGCTGGCAGAAAATGAACATAGGAGAAGCCTGTACGTAAATGGCCGTGCCTTCAAGCCTTCAGATTGGACCAAAACTGGCACTCCTATTGTACGAATTCAGAATCTAAATGACCCCAATGCTGAGTTTAACTACTGCTCGGGAGATGTTGAGGATAAGTTCTGGATAGATACAGGAACCTTACTGTTTGCGTGGTCAGGGACTCCGGGAACATCATTTGGTGCGTTCATCTGGGCTGGAGGCAAGGCCGTATTAAACCAACATATCTTTCAGGTTTATCCGTGCGCTGAGATAAGTAAACAGTTTCTCAAATGCTCCTTCGAGGGCCATATGGATGAAATAATTGAAAGAGCGCATGGTGGTGTAGGGCTTCGCCATATTACAAAGCAGGAGCTTGAAAGAATTGAACTGCTTGTCCCCCCCAATGGCTGTACAAGATGACTTTGTAGCCTTTGCCCAACAGAGCGATAAATCAAAATTTGAACTCGAAAAGGCTCTTTCTGAGCTGACCGCAACATATAAACGCATCATTGCAGAAAATCTTGGCTAATTGATATGGTCATGTAGTTTCCTCCGGCTCGTGGACAACCGGATAACGGAGGGTACGAAAAGGAGGAAGCACCATGATCAATCAGATAATCACAAACATAAAACAAGATTTGTCACAAATCCTAACACCAGCTCAAATGGAAGCACTATCGCAGACCCTAAATAAGCATTTGACTATGCTGGCTGGGGACAAAACTGTGGTGGAAGACGCAAAACATGATATGCTCCCGTTGTTTATTGCTGCAAAGCGTGTGGAAGGCTGCTCTGAAAAGTCTCTCCGATATTATGAATCAACGATTCGCAATATGTTGGAGGACATCAATAAGCCAGAATGCCAGATCAGCACGGAAGATTTACGAGGCTATCTCGATACATACCAGCGTCGAGGAACTGTCAGTAAGGTCACTTTGGATAACGTAAGGCGCATTCTTTCTTCTTTTTTTTGCATGGTTGGAGGACGAGGACTATATTGTTAAAAGCCCAGTGAGAAGGATTCACAAGGTTAAGACCGGGAAAACGGTGAAAGAGACCTATTCTGATGAGTCGTTGGAGCTTATGCGAGACCACTGCGATAATACACGTGATCTGGCCATGATTGATCTATTGTCATCTACTGGAATTCGTGTAGGCGAATTGGTTAAGCTCAATCGTTCGGATTTGGATTTTGAGAATCGAGAATGCATTGTATTTGGCAAGGGTAATAAACAGCGGAAGGTCTACTTTGACGCAAGAACGAAAATCCATCTGCAACGTTACTTGTCAGAGCGCACAGATGATAATGAATCGCTGTTTGTGTCCTTATTGAAGCCGTATGACCGTCTGCAAATAAGCGGTGTTGAAATCCGCCTCCGCAAAATTGGTCGTGAATTGAACTTTAATAAGGTACATCCTCACAAGTTTCGTAGGACGTTGGCTACAATGGCCATCGACAAAGGTATGCCAATTGAGCAGGTGCAGCAGCTTTTGGGCCATCAAAGCATTGATACGACATTGCAATATGCTATGGTCAATCAGAACAATGTGAAGGAATCGCATAGAAAATACATCGGATAAAGCTGTCAGCTGTTTGCAATTCTCAATTTATGGAGCAGTTCGGTGATGCCACAACCAATCCAAAGGGACTACCGACTGCCCTAATAAGAGATGTTGCAGAGTGTTATGCTGGTGCTACACCAAGTACAAAAAGTAGCTGCTTATTGGGATGATGCCACAATCCCGTGGATGAGCTCAGGAGAGGTTCATAATGGTAGAATTTCTGCTACGGAAAAGAAAATAAGTCAAGCTGGATATGATAGCTGTAGCACGAAGATGGTCCCTGCAAACTCCGTTGTTATTGCACTCGCTGGACAAGGAAAAACAAGAGGAACTGTCGCTATAACTGAGATTGAGCTATGCACAAACCAGTCATTGTGCTGCATTATTCCGAATAGCTCTGTTATGAGTGATTATCTGTATTATCACTTAAAGCTGCGCTACGAAGAGATGCGTAATCTGGCAGGAATAGCCGAAGGCCGAGGAGGATTAAACCTCAAGCTTATTCAGGGAATACGGATTTTAGTTCCATCCAAAGCAGACCAAGAGGAATTCATTGCCTTTATATTAAAATGAATTCCCGTGGGAAGCCGTTGACCGTATTCGAGCATTTCAAAGCAGAACTGGAGAGAGAAATCAGAACTCTCGATGAAAAATATGGTCAGAATACGGCAGAGCGTATTGTTGGAAAAATAGATAGATCCTGGACGGATTTATTGTGGAAATATCGTAGCAGCGGCTCTAACGATGCGGATGATAATATTATTGATGATGAATTTCTACGATACTTCAAGTTCGTTTGCGATATTATTTGTTATCGTAATGGACAGTCTCCACAAGGCTACAGCAGCGACATTTTTGATTTGCTGCACTTGTATTTCTCCGCAGATGAAGAGAAAGCAGTAGCGAACATAGCTACGCTAGAAGCGTTCTTCGATTGCTGGTGTAAAATAAATGGCTATGATAATCCGACAGAATTTTTGGAATCGTTTATGAGCTACACTCATGCATGTGGGAAAATTGTGGTTGATTCCAGATATAAGATTGATGTTTTTGAGGATTGCTTGCATTTTTATTCTGATAAGTCCGGCAGAATACGACAGTTTCCATTAAACCGCATCGTGCTCTTGTATGCCATTACAATCTATTTACAGCACCAAAATGAAGTGACATATTCTGATTTTGTGAGAAGAATCAGAATTGTCAACAACCTGATTCAGAATTCCGAAGATGAGGTTAGTGATAGACAGGATAGAAACAGAATTCCCGCAATTCTTCAGGCTATTGATGCAATTGTTCTTACAGGCGTGATTGATGATTCTATTGAGATTAACTTCAATGTAAATCAGATACAGGAAGAAAAGAAAAAAATTGAATTCTAACCCAAAACCCAGACTGTACAGATGAAGTGTTTGAACTGGAAGATCATAACATGTTAAAAGGGCAAATCGGTATTATTGGTCTCGATAATCTTTCGCTGGGCTCTCGTTTTTCTTCTTTATTCGCCTGTTCGTGGGATAAGATTGACTGTGCTTTAATGACATTAGGCAACTATGGGCAGCAGGAAAGAAACAAATGGCGTTATCAGTTTGCATCAAAAAGTTTGCAGTATGCTTGGGATGAGCTATTTCATAAAAGTGCAAATGCCGGTTTTGAAAATACACATACAATTTTAGTTGAACTGCTCAAATCGAAAGAAAGTTTCGATGATGGCATTTTGGATGGAATTATTTCTGCGTTCTTGGCTCAATGTGAAAAGGATAATTTATATCCATGGAATTATTATTATGTAAAGTATCCTGTTTTCCGTCCTGGTAGTTATGGAAAGATGAGCAACGACGATGTGGTAAATAAGCCATATATGTTCTCGGTTATGCAGACAAAGACGCAGTGGTCACAAAATACGTACATGCCGTATTTGAAAGAAGCAGATGATGACCATCTATCCAGAGACGAGATGGGGCAGTATTTGGTTTATGATGACGTTTACATTGTCTGTGAAAACAATTCATATGGTGTTTACAGAAATGATGATGATAGCCTTACGGATACCGTTACTATTTCTCAAAATGAAGCGGGTATTGATACGGAAGATAGAATCATTAAGTTGAAAAAAGTATATAGCCAATATGAAGTAATATTTCTATACATTCTGGCCGGACGATAGATAAAGAAAGGTAGCGTTTTGGAAAAAAATGGGGGATTTTATGGCTGATAACCGAAAGAAAGCCTCTATGTCACAGGTGCTGGCAGATATAAAGCCTTACATAACAAAAAAGTTCATGGCGGCACCGTGTATTAAGGAGCAAGACATTCAGGCTATTTGTCAAATCCTCCTGCCAAGATACAAGAATGTGCAGCTCATACAGGGACTGACCAACAACAAGCCGGATTTTAGAATTCAGGTGAAAGGTCTGTTCGGGACGGAAGAAAAACGGTTTGAAGTGGTTGGTGGTGATAAGAAAAGACCAGCAACCAAGAAGAAATCTGACCTGGGCTGGATTGACCGGCTGGAAGAGATAGATGCTGCGCTGGATGATTTCTGATATCAATGCATTGCGGAGAGTTATCTGAGGCAAAACTTTGTGCAACAGGTCGTTGCACAAGCCACACATAAAATAGTTGGGAAGCGATGGAATGACACGACAAGAATTATTTACGTGGATACGCCAGCAGTACGGCACAGAACCGGAGTACCCCAGGCATGACTGGAATGCTGTGCTGCGGCACAACGACAATAATAAATGGTATGGTGTAGTTCTGGAAGTATCAGCTGATAAGTTGGGATTGCCGGAGGCAGGCATCGTTGATGTCCTTAATGTGAAAAGCGATCCGTTGCTGATTGGCTCTCTGCGCGGGCAGGATGGCTATTTTCCGGCCTATCACATGAACAAGGAAAAATGGCTCAGTATTCAGCTTGGCAAACCGGAGCTGGATGATGCCATCAAAGACCTGCTTTCTTTGAGCTATGAGCTGACAGCACCGAAAAAGCGCAACCCAAAATTATCAGCAAAAAATCCGGGAGATTCCGCAAATGGCAAAGAAAAAGAAATTGACGAAGGCTGAGCGAAAGGAAGCACGCCTCCGAAAAGGCAAGCAGTGGCTGCTCACCTATACCGGTTCACCGAAAAAGATGAACAAGCATTATCGGGAACGCTTTCATGTGGATGATGTGACGGCTGCTAAAGATTTGCAGGAGCTGGGAATCAATTATACACAGGAGCAGCTCGACCAGATAAAACGGGCCGAAGAACAGCGGCTCCGGCAGCGGAGAATGGAGCGGGAAGCGAAGGAACGGGAGCGGCTGGCAGAACTGTATAAGGACTGCGATGGTCGTTTTGCTTTTATCGCTGGATATACAGATGGCGGCGCACCGTATGGTGTGATGTGGGAAGAAGTCGGCATTGATCCGGGACTTCCGTTCGAGGGAAAAGTTAATCTCTATCACATGCAGATGTTAGGCTGATAATTGTGCAGACGTCATCTGCACAATTTGCAACAAAAAAGAGGAGCCAGTTCAGGCTCCTCAAAGGTACGTTATTTCAAAAAATTGCTCTTATGTTCCAGCGCGTGCAGATTATATCCAAGTGTAGCCAGGTGCGCTACCTTCAGCGCAACCAGATTGATGTCGGTGGACATCGCACTGGCGATCTGCTCGGCTGTGTATCCATATTCATAGATGTAGCGAAGAACTTCGTTGCTGTCCATCAGAATCTCCGCTGCTACGATGTTCGCTTCATATTCCGGTTTGGATTTCATGTCATAGAGCATGAACTCATGAATCGGGGTGGTTTTCGCCATATTCCGGTGAAGCTGGTCATGCCCTAATTCATGTGCGCACACAATGCGCAGCATATTTTCATCCAGACTGTTATTCAGGAAAATAAAGCGATTCCGCTTAATTACCCGGTACATTCCCTTCAGGGAACCAAAATTTTCGCAAAGCATGACATTGATACCAAGTTGCCTTGCAATTTCAAAAGGGTCTCTGGAACCGCAACGTTTTACCAGTTTCTCACCGACCCGTGAAAGCTGTTCCGCATTCATCATACCACCTCCAGTTTACAGTATAGCGAAAAGTGTGTACGATAAATATCACTGATCGGATTTTTTACGCCTCGTTTTCGGGGCGTATTTTTTATTGTTCTCTTTGGCAATCCAGTAGGCATCAGTCAGAGCTTTATAAGCTCCCTCGATGGCATCTTCACTTAATTCGCCGCCAGCGAACATACCGGTCACTTCGCTGACCAGTTCTTCAATATCTTTCGCTGCTTTTGCGCCGCCTTTTTCATGGGCTTCTACAACATAGGTGCCGCTGCTTCCCAGCAGATACTCAGTAGTAGTATTCAGCGCATCCGCGATTTTCTGGATCGTAACCATATTGGATGGTTTACGGCTGCCAAGCTCATAATTCTGAATTGTGCGGGCAGTTACACCGGCCTTCTCTGCAAGTTCTACCTGAGTTAAATTGGCTTCTGTTCTTTTTTCTTTCAACCTTTCTTTGAAGACCATAGGAATACCTCTTTCTTTTTTGATGACAAACACGAACGCTTTTTCTTAAAAATCTATTGACATGAAAAACCGTGCTTGCTATAATGACGATGAAAGCACGAAATACAATTCGTGTAATTATAGTATCACAAGAAATGCTGTGTGTCAATGCGTTCGTGAAAAGTTGTTCGTGCTTTCACGAACGGAGAGGAGGAATACGAGATGCAAAGAGTGATTCTTCACTGTGATATGAACAATTTCTATGCCTCTGTTGAGTGTATGCTGAATCCGGAACTGAAGAACAAGCCGGTGGCAGTGTGTGGTTCTGTGGAGGAACGGCATGGTATCGTACTTGCGAAGAACTATGCAGCAAAGGCGTTTGGCGTTTCCACGGGAGAGGCAATCTGGCAAGCAAAGCAGAAGTGCCAGGATCTTGTGATCGTGGAGCCGCACTATGAGCAATATATGAAGTTTTCAAAGCTGGCTCGTGAGATATACGGTCGATACACAGACCAGATCGAGCCGTATGGGATGGACGAATGCTGGCTGGATGTGACCGGAAGCGGCTGTATGGGAACTGGATTTGAAATCGCAGATGAGATTCGCAGAACCGTTAAGTTTGAACTGGGACTTACGATTTCCGCGGGAGTGAGCTTCAATAAGATTTTTGCCAAGCTTGGGTCGGATATGAAAAAGCCGGATGCGATTACCTGTATTGAAGCAGATTCATTCCGGGAGAAGATATGGTGTCTTCCTGCCGCTGACTTGCTTGGAGTCGGCAGAGTGACCGAGAAAGTTCTATCTGGTTATGGAATTCATACCATTGGAGAGCTTGCTGCAACATCGGATGATTTCTTGAAGTGCCGCCTTGGAAAGAATGGACTGGCGATTAAGAAATATGCCAATGGGCTGGATGATTCGCCGGTTATGCGTTCCGATTATGTCTCTCCGGTAAAAAGCATTGGGCACGGGATAACGACCATGCAGGATTTGGAGAATAACGCCGAAGTCTGGTGTGTCATGCTGGAGCTGGTGCAGGAGATCGGAACCAAGCTGCGAACGCATAAAAAGAAAGCAGGCGGAATTGCAATTTCCATCCGCAACAATGAGCTTTTCACGAAGGAGTGGCAGTGCCGGATTAGCATTCCGACACAAAGCCCTACCTATCTGGCGAAAACCGCATTTTCTTTGTTTGCAAAGAATTATCAGTGGGAACACCCGATTCGTTCGGTGACGGTTCGGGCAATCAACCTGTTTGAAGAGGATTGTCCGATACAATACGACCTATTCACTGATGTGAAATCACTGGATCGCCAGGAACGCTTGGACGCAGCGATTGAGCAGATTCGATTCCGATTCGGGAAAGATGCGATTAAAAATGGGGTACTTTTTCAGAAAAGCAAGATGCCGACAGAGCGAAAAGTGGATTTGGTTATGCCGACAGGAATGATTGGTTAATACAGCACCGGCAGAATCTGGTGAGTTCTTTGCTAAAAGAAGTCAACACATTCGCCGGTTTACAGAGGAGGAGCGTAGAATATGTCGGAACAGAAATGTAGAAAAGTATATGTACCTGTGAATTTGGATGTGGATGCAGAGGGAAATATCCGTCCGCGTCTGATTCGGTGGATTGACGGACGGGTGTATGAGATCGACCGATTGAAGCATAAGTGTCGGGCTGCTTCCACGAAGGTGGGTGGCTGCGGAATCCGCTATACGGTCATGATCGGTGGGCATGAGAGTTTCCTGTACAACGAAGATGAAAAATGGTTCGTTGAAGCAAAGGAGCCGTGCCTATGATCCTTTCGCAGAAAAACATAGAAGAAATCGCTGTTGCAGTGATAAGAGATTTTCAAAAGTCCTTTTTCGGCAGCGAAGCAGATGATCCGACGAGATTCGCACTTCCGACACCCATTGACCAGTTTGCATCCGATTATCTGAACCTGAAGGTGTCATTCAAAAGTTGTCCTCGGACGGAAGCATCTATGGTCTGACTGCGTATGTGGATACAGAATATCAGATAGAGGTTGATGGAAGTCAGAGGAGCATCTTCCTGAAAACCAATGATGTGGTTCTGGATAAGGGCTTTATTGAACCGGAGAATATTCGGAAACTCTGCGGAAAACGCAGATTTACGCTGGCGCATGAGTGCGCTCACCAGATACTGTTTCAGCTGGATGCCGATGACCGAAAGATAGCCTGCCATAAGAGACCGGAAGTGCGAGGAAATGGCTCCCGCGTTCTGAGAACGCAGGAGGATTGGAACGAATGGCAGGCCAATTCGCTGGGAGCTGCCATTCTGATGCCCCAGTCAGAAGTAGATCGAGCGATGTGGTTCATTAACAGCAGAAAGCCTCTGACCTGTTATGGATGGCGTTTTTACGACAAAGACCAGGTGAAAATAGATACTTTCTGTAGTGTCTTTGGCGTTTCGAGATCGGCAGCTGCTATACGCTTGGAACAACTGGGCTATCTGAACCGGAAAAAGGATTATGAATATCGTGATCCATTGGAGGTGTGGCCATGAGCAGGAATATCAGAGTATCGGAACCATCTGCGGAAATGCAGATTAAAATCATCCGGGCAAAGGATGCAATCGCTTCGCAAAAGCCCAGGATTGTCAGGTGCCCTTATTGCCGACACAATTCAATCATCGTCTTTGAGGATACCAGAGGACATGTGCAGACCAAATGCAAGGCCTGCGGACGTGAGACCGTCTTCAATGTTTTGGAGATGAGAAGATTACGGAGATTGCAGCTCTACTATTCGTCTTTGAATGGTTGAGATGACAATAAATAACCCTATTAACACAATTTTATAAGTCATAGCTGTGCTGTGGAGCCGCTGACAGGCGAAGTCTTCCGAATGCCGCATGAGACAGAATTATGGGATACCCATGTTCTGTTTTATCGGCACAGGATTTTTTCTTCACCGTCATGCGGCTCTTTTTTTGACCTTCCGTTGATCCGGTTCTGTACCGGCTGTGCGGAAGGAGAAACGTATGTATTTTGACGCAAAAGAGTTTGGTAAGAGACTTCACGATGTTCGCACTTCCCGTGGCATTACGCAGGAGGAACTGGCGGTTCGCCTGGGACTGGCAAGCAAGCAGCATGTCAGCCGCATGGAGAACGGTGAACGCAGCTGCTCTATTGACTTGCTGATTGAACTGTCCTGCATCCTCCATGTCAGCACGGATTATCTTCTGATGGGCAGCGAGCCAAGCAAAGAGGAAGTCAAAAATGATCTTCTTAGTATTATTTCGGAGCTGTCTACGATTGCGAAGAAAATCTAAAAAGCATTAGGTGCAATATAACTGCTGACGGCGTAGAATCATGGTGGCTATCTTGGTGGATACCTTGATGGGTGTCATCCTCTAAGTTATCATGGGTTGCGTCATAGGACTTATCATTGGCTGTACCCATGATAGAGTGAGCATGAGTGATTTGAGCACCCTCACTGCCGTGGGCAATAAGGTGGATACAAAGATTCAAAACTGTGTGTGGGATGTCCGGCGATTTATCTTGCTCACTAACTTGGTCATTGACTAAGTTTTTCTGACTAAGTTGGTAATTTACATTTTTCAAGATGACTCTGAAATCTGTTGCCGTTGAGAAAATTTTCGGATTATATGCCGCTGTATATCCAGGCGGCTTTTCGGTTTCCCTGACGATTTTGCGTAGGCCGCTTCCATGACGCTCCATGTATTTCATGCGGTGGAACGGGTCAGCAATCACAGGGCTTGCCATATTGAACGGATACTTTTTAGTGTAAAAAACAAATCAGAAAATAAAAACGGAAAATCCGTTGATATTTTCTGATTTGCGGCGTATAATAAGATTATAAGAAAATAAAAACGAAAAAACTGTTTTTAAAGGAGGACTACCTATGAAAATACTCCGCATCACCGCACAAGGACTCCCATTATTCAAAAAAGACTTGGATATTTGCTTTTATACGCAGCAACGTGTTTGCGAAGAGGACAAAGATAGTCTTTACCGTTTGACGGATAACTACTATCTCCACCCTGCCTGTGCTTTCATTGGAATTAACGCATCTGGCAAGACCTCGGTATTAAAGGTCATTAGCTTGGCCTTAAATATTGTGAAAAATGAGCCCATCAATCATGTGGAGGCAAAAAGCATTCTTGGCGGAGCGAAGAATGCTACAATCCGCACATATTTTTATGATAAGCGCAGCTACGTCTGCTGCTTGGAAACTGTAATTGCAGCAAAGAAGTCAAAAACAGGGGAATATGTGTATTCGATTCTGTCTGAAAGCCTTTGGGAAAAACCAATTGCAACCGTTAAGTCGAAAAAGTATCTGACAGATTTTACAGGAATGAAGCCTGTAGAGCAGCGCAATAGCGATGAAGCATACCTTTCTGATGATGTCAGCTTTGTCATTGCACATAATAAAAAAGCGAATGATACAGTGGAAATATTCAGCCTGCTTTCCTATACGAATGTGAATGTGCTTCCATTTACCGAAGATATTCCATTGGAGGTAATTGCATTTCTCGATCCGACCATTGAGAAATTGTGTTTTGAGCAGACAGAGGGAAAAACATTTATCCACTTGAAGTTTAAGGATGAAGAAGAGATTATCCTGAATAATGCGGCAGACCTTGAGCAGTATCTGTCCTCTGGTACGATTAAGGGCATTATTACATTCTCGATGGTAAAGGAAGTTCTTCATTCAGGTGGTTATCTTCTGGTAGATGAAATAGAGAATCATTTCAACAAGGAAATTGTAACGACCTTAGTGCGCTTCTTTATGGACAGCCGACTGAACAAAAATGGCGGAACGCTTATTTTCACTACGCATTATCCGGAACTGCTGGACGAATATGACCGAAATGACGGAATTTGTATCGTTAGAAACCGTAATGGCATTACAGCAGAAAATTTGAGCTATATATTGAAACGTAATGATATTAAAAAGAGTGATGCTTACCAGAGCGGCTTCCTTGAGGGAACAACGCCAGCATATGAAGCGTATATGCGCTTGAAGAAAAGCCTGGCTGCTTCAATCAATTAAGGAGGCGGCAGAATGGAATTAGCAAAATACAAGGCGTGTATATGTGAAGGCTCTGCCGAAGAGGCTATTATCGACATACTGGTTGATAATGATCTTCTGATTTTCAACAGAGAAGAAATGTTGGAAGAACGTGTTATCCGTTGCAGAAGTGCTAAACGATTCGAGGAGCGATACTTACGGAAAGGATTCGATGAGCAGATTTCTGTGATACGGATTTTGGATTCTCGCAGAGAGGAATTTCGATTGAGTAAAGCATATGAGCAGAAAATTGACGTGGTAAATGTCATTACTGCTCCAGAAATTGAAATGCTGATTATTCATGCGGAAGGAGCATATGATCAGTTTAAGCGTTCTGGAAAAAAACCAAGCGAATTTTGTAAAACAAATCTTCGGATGCATGATGTGAAGTCGTATGATTTTGTGAAGCAGTATTTCAGTAACCCTCAGCTCTTGGTGAAAGCCATAAAAGAGTATCGCAGAACAGCAAATATCCCCAAAGGAGAATGCAGCTTGTCTGATTTGCTGAGATGAGCGTTGCTTTTTTGATACATTGGCCGTGACTCAAATGGTCACCAGGAGATAAACGGGTACCAGTTTACAGAAAACAGAATAGAATCGTCTTCGATGCCTCGTTGGGAAACCAACGGGGTATTTTTTTGCCTCAATCTGGCTGCATAGGACACTGAAAAAATCAAAACAAACCGTATGTAGTCCTGCAAGGACAACCAAAGTGCGCCTACGAGGCCAACGCGAAACCGGAGGATTCTTGTTAAACTTACTTTGTAAGGACGAAAGTCCGGATGTCCCTTGAAAACTGAATACTCATTCTTCAGGTACATTCCTGTTTGGTCGAGCCTTCGACTGCACGCCATGAAGCCCATCGGGGCGATAGCGGTTTCGCAGAAGCAAATGCCGGATTGCAACCGGCGGCGGTGTTAAAGCCGGACAGGGACAATGATACTTCCGTAATTCGCGGTCCGGCCATAAGGAAGGCGGGATGGTTAAATTCCAATGGAGCAGTGAAGCACACTGCCGCCTGTGAGAAATCCTACATCTCTGGGGTGATAAGAAAAAGTACAGAGAAACCATATTTTCAGAAAGTACTGCCGAGTGCTGTATCAGCATGATACCTGGCAGGCTTTATCCATATCAGTGTATGGAGATTGGAGACAACAGCAAATGAAAGAAAACTGGGTTTATCGGCGAGGTGATTTATATCTCGCCAATCTCGGTGTTCCGGTCGGATCAAAGCAGGGCGGTGTTCGTCCTGTTGTGGTTCTTCAGAATGATGTCGGCAATTATTATGCGCCGACGATCACGATTGCTCCGCTGACATCGAAAATTGAGAAGAAGCGAAAACAGCCAACGCATTTCTTTCTCCGTAAAGCAAAGGGACTGGCAAAACCGTCTATGGTATTGGCAGAACAGCTCGACACCTGCGACAAGATATGCGTGATTCGCTATCTTGGGCGGGTTAGTAAGGGGCAGATGCGTGGGATTGATGAAGCTGTAAGGATTCAACTTGGATATTACATTCCGGAACAAGCAGAGAAAAAAAGACAGGGCAAATGCCGAAAGGATGGCGAAGAAGGCGATGGATAAACTGATTACAAGGAAAGAAGCAGCCAGTATACTGGGAATCAGCGTAAAAACACTGGATGCTGCAAGAACAGACGGTTTGATCTCCTATGTTCAGTATGTGGAAAACGGCTGCGTTTATTTCACGGAAGTGGGGATTCAGGAGTACATTGCAAAATGTACGCACCGTGCAAAACCGATGGAACGTGCTGCGACATATCGCAAACCTCGAAGCTTTCGGCGGTGAAAATCGACATCGTTGAGTATGGACGATGAATCCGCAATAATGAAAGCATCAACAGGATTGGAGGTAATGATATGGCGGCAAGAAGAATGATGCTTCCCGATTATGGTACGGTGAGTATGAAGGGAACGCAGTATTATCGAACCCGTGTAACAGATCAGCAGGGGCGGCGGGTTTCCTTATATGCAAGAACGAGAGAGGAACTGTACCAGAAGGAACAGGAAGCGATCCAGCAGATTGAGAACAAGACGTATCGCCGCAGTACACCTACAGTGGAGGAGTATTGCGAGAAATGGCTGCTAATGCAGTCGGCACAGATCAGGATGACAACGCTGATTGACTATACATCGAAAGTGAAGAACTACATCATCAAGCCATTGGGCGATATGCATTTGGGAGATGTAACAGCAGATGACATTCGCCTGGCACTGCTGGCGGCATCAAAAAAGTCGGCATCAGTGTACAAATCAGTGAGCGTTATATATAAGTGTATTTTCACGGCAGCAATGGAGAGTAAGATCATTGATGAGAATCCGACCATCTATCTGAAGAAGAATGTGGGCGGGATTCCCCAGAAGGACCGCCTCCCGCTTACGGATGAGCAGGTGGATAAGCTGCTGGATGCCATTTACGGCTTACCGCCGTATGTGTTCGTGATGCTGGGGCTGTACGCAGGATTGCGGAGAGAAGAAATCCTCGGACTTCAATGGGATTCGGTGTATCTTGATTGCGAGGCTCCGTACCTTACCGTTCGGAGAGCCTGGCATACGGAGCATAATCGTCCGGTGATTCTGACAGAGCTGAAAACAAAGGCAGCGCATCGGAATGTACCTCTGCCGGACAATCTTCTGGAATGTCTGAAAGAGGCGAAGAAGACATCGACATCGGATTATGTGGTTGCAAACCGGGATGGAGACCCGTTGTCCTATACGCAATTCAAGAGATTATGGCAGTATATCGTAACCCGTACCACCAAGGAACGCTGCTATTACCGCTATGAAGATGGCAAGAGGGTGAAGCATACGGTGAAGCCGGTTCTGGGGCAAAAGGCAGCACACAATGGAAATGTGGTTTACAGTCTGGACTTTGAGGTGACTCCGCATCAGCTGCGGCACACCTATATTACGAATCTGATTCATGCTTCGGTTGACCCGAAGACAGTTCAGTATCTTGCCGGTCATGAAAGCAGCAAAATCACCATGGATATTTACGCCAAGGTGAAATATAATCGCCCAGAGCAGCTCGCAGGAGTGCTGGAAGATGCTTTTGCATCGTGGGATTAAGAGTAAATCAGAAAAAACTTGGGGCAGGGATGGTCAAAAATCCCTGCCCTTTTTACATACATTCGACATCCTTGAAGGAAGTGGTGTACGCCATGATAATAAGAGTAGCAACACCCAATGTATGAAGATAGATAGGAGGAGAACACATGGCTAAAGGGAAAAAGTGTCCTGCTGAACTTCCGGAATACGGAACAGTGATGATGAAAGGGGTACAGTATTACCGCACCCGGATTACAGATGCAGACGGAAAGAGAGTGGCGATTTATGGGCTGACACGCGAAGAATTGTATGACCGGGTGGAAGATGCCCAGAAGAAAATCGCGGAAGTGGTTTTCCATAGAGAGAATCCGACCGTGGAAGAGTACTGTGAAAAATGGTTGCTGATGCGGTCTGGAACGGTAAGAACTAATACGTTGGAAGGATACGCACGGATGGTGAATCGGTACATCGTGGGTCCGATTGGACAGATGTATATGGACGAGGTGACCACAGATGACCTGCGGCTGCTGATGGTTCCGTTATCAAAAGGTTCTTCCGGAATGTATGGTCAGCTCAATATGCTGATTAAGAACATTTTTAATTCAGCAGAAGAGAGCAAGGTGATTAAAGAGAATCCATCCAAAACGATTTGCGCAAGAGGCGGAAAGCCTGCGAAACGGCGCGAGGCTTTGACGGATGAACAGACTGCCATTTTGCTGGATAGCATTCGTGAGCTTCCACCGTATGTCTTCGTGATGATCGGCTTGTACGCGGGATTGCGTAGAGAAGAGATCCTTGGATTAAAATGGGACTGCGTATTCCTGGATGAAAAAACGCCGTACATTTCAGTAAGGCGTGCATGGCATGTGGAAGGCGGTGAGCCGGTAGTCAACACACTTTTGAAGACTCCGGCAGCGAAGCGAGATGTTCCGATTCCAAAATGCCTGGTAGCCTGTCTCAAGGAAGCAAGGGAAAAATCAGAATCGGAATATGTGATCTCGAATTCGAAGGGAACTGTTTTGACGGAAACACAGTTTGTGAGAGTCTGGAAGTACATAACAGTCCGTTCTACTGCAGAACGCTGTTATTACACCTATGTAAATGGGCAGTCCATCAAGCATAGAATAAAGCCAAGGCTTGGTGAGCATCAGCCGAACAATCCCAAGCTGGTGTATACGATGGACTTCAAGGTGACTCCGCACATGCTGCGGCACACCTACATCACCAATCTGATTTACAAAGGTGTTGATCCTAAGACGGTGCAGTATCTGGCAGGCCATGAGAACAGCAAAACGACTATGGACATCTATGCGAAAGTCAAGTATAATAAACCTGAGGAATTAAGCAGCGTTGTGAATGCTGCATTCGGGCTGCGTTAAACGGCACCAAAAATTTCGCGATTTCGTGGGTTTATCTATGGGTTTACTGAGAGAGGGAAGCCCGAAAAACCGCATGAATACTGGTCTTTTTGGATCAAGGTCAGGTGAGTACGGTCTGAAGGCTGCTCGTCGCGCGCCCCAGTTCAGCAAGCGCTGATTTACCCCGTATCGCAAACCTGGCAGTTCTGCTTCGGCAGAACTGCTTTTTTATTGCTTTTTTTCCTGCTGAACTGGGAGGCACGACGACCGGAACGGCAGGCCGGACCGTGTGCAAGTCCTGTACCGCCCACCACAAAAAATCCCCAGACCAAATGGCCTGGGGATCATGATGGAGCATTCTCCACAGCACTCGAACCCGAACCGTTTATTCCAGATACTGCGGAAGATTCCACGAACCACGGAGAATACGGTGAATCTCCACGGTTCTGGCATAGTCGTTGACCTGATAAAATACAAGATACTGGTCAACGACCATTTTGCGATATACCGGGTCAAGAGGATAGATTTCACACATCTTTGGGTTATCGCTCGATTTTGTGATTTTATCCCGCATCTCTTTCAGCACTCGGCTGGCTGTTTTGGGATAAAAGCCCGAAAGATACCGGGCGATATCGTTCAGATCCTGCACGGCAAGGGGCAGATATTTGATTTTATACGTCATACTGTTCATGGAGCGTCTCCCATACACTTTCGTGGTCTGCCCACTGCGTGCTGGGGTCAGCCGCCTGCTGTTTTGCCTTGGTGAGTGCCTCGGCAACATACCGCTGGTGCAGGAACTCCTCGTACTTGGCATAGTCCTCAATGTTGATGAGAACTGATTCCCCACGGCCATGATTCGTGATAATCACATGGTCGTGGTCTTTGAGCATCTCTGAAATTTCAGCGTAATGGTTGCGCAGATCGCGGGATGGGCGGACGAATGTCTGCATCATGAAAAAACACCTCCTCAAACGCGAACTTGTCGGGGCGAGGCCCCTCCATCTTGCTACGCAAGACCGTTCTGTCGCTTAAAAGCCCCACTGGGGCTTTCCTTCGCTCCACAAACGCGAACTTGTCGGGGCAAAGCCCCCTCCATCTTGCTACGCAAGACCGTCCTGTCGCTTAAAAGCCCCACTGGGGCTTTCATTGTTCGCTCCACAAACGCGAACTTGTCGGGGCAAAGCCCCTCCATCCATGCAAACTTAAAAGCGAATTTTCAAAAATTTTTTAGTCTTTGCAAATAACCTTTGAACCTTCACCATCAATTACAATTCCCTGACGGTTGTTAATTGGGCATAGATTCAAATCCGAAAACTCAGTCATTATTTTCTCGGTAACTTTCTTAAATGGTGCTGTAAGATAATGCGGAAGAACATAGAAATCAATCAAATCAAGCCCTGCATCATCTTCTTGTGAGTAGTCCTCCGGCTTTTCATCCATTTGCTCGATATATTGGATGCTTGGAGCGCATATAATCGCACCTGCCGATTCACCAATCATCAGTTTTCCCTTTGCCAATTCTTTCTTCAACAGCTCATCCGTTCCCGTTTTACGGAGCTGGTCTATAAGGAAAAAAGAATTTCCGCCGGTAAAATATATCACATCCGCATCTTCAAAAAGAGACTGTATCGTTGAATAAGCCTCCGTTGAAATATCAATTTCAGTTACGATTGCTCCCAACTTTTTGAATAATTTTCGAGCCGAGCCGACATAACCGGTGTAGCCTTCACGCAGCGAAGCTGTTGGAATAAATGCGACTTTTTTATTTTCAATTTCTTCCTTTATCAGACTTCCTACACTTGAAAAGTGCGAACATAAAAACAGCTTCATCAATATTCTCCTTTATATATAAATTCTTATTTGTTGAACTAAGCCGTGTATACCATATTTCCCAATGGAAGAATACCCTCCGGAAATTTCCTGTTTCGCTGCGGTCGTCGTTGCTGTTCGAGCCCTGTACCGTCCACCACGAAACGGTAGTCATCCCGGTAGACATTCCTGACCGTTGGAAACCGCGGGCTAATCAAAGCCCCACTGGGGCTTTGATTGCCCCGCCTGCGGCGGTGCCGTGCTGTTCGAGTCCTGTACCGCCCACCACAAAAAAGTCCCCAGACCGAATGGTCTGGGGATTGTGGTGGAGCATTGTCCACAGCACTCGAACCCAACACTTCCTCACGAGTGACCGTCTTGGCATCGTCCGTGAAGTTGAAGTTGAGCACGACCCGATCATCAAAGACGTAGACCGAGTTGACAAAGGTATCAATGATCTGCCGCTGGTGCTCCATGTCTCTCATGTCACCCTTGCGGAATTTTTCAAACCAGAACCGCATCCACTCGCGGGTCAGGACGGGCTTTTTCAGCTCTTCTTCCAGAATGCTGGTGTTCAGAGCTTCTTTCCGGGTTTCCAGTTCGTCCAGCCGCTGCTTGGTGGTCGGGGTCAGGATGCCCTGTTCAATGGCTTCCAGAAGGTTTGCCAGCCGCTTCTCTGTATCCCGGAGCTGGTCTTTCAAAATAGGCAGTCGGGTGTTCTCCTGCTGCTGGGCTTCCATAATCAAATCTATCAGCTGTTCGATGATTTCATCGCTGAAAATCACCTTAATGGCAGTCTCCACCACGAACCGTTCCAACGGCTCTTTGCGGATAGCTTTCAGGTCGCAGTGCGCCTTGCCGTGGCGTTTGGCGTTGCCGCACTTGTAGTAATAGTAGGTGTTTCCCATGTGGCTGGTGCCGCTCTCGCCGCCCATCAGGGTGCCGCACTTGCCACAGAACAGCTTGGTGGTCAGCAGATAGCTCACATCCTCTTTTGCGGGTCGACCATGGGCAATCCTGTTTTGCTCGAAACGCTGCTGCACCCGGTCGAACAAGTCCTCGTCCACGATGGCCGGAATGCCGCCCGGTGTCACGATGTCCTTATATCGGTACTCGCCTATGTAGCGGCGGTTCCGGAAAATCTGGAAGAAGCTGTTCTTGACAAAAGGCTTGCCGGTACGGGTGCGCAGCCCTCGCTCGTTCAGGGATGCTGCGATCTTCTCGGCAGGCTCGCCGTTGGCGTACCGGGTAAAAATCTCCTGCACAATGGGAGCCGTCTCCGGGTCGATATGGTACAGTCTGTCCTCCTTGCCAATGGTGAAGCCCAGCGGAACGATACCGCCGTTGTACTTGCACTGGAGGGCATTTTCGCGTTCACCGCGCGCTACTTTCAGGGCAAGTTCGGCGGAATAGTATTCCGCCATGCCGATAAGCATACTCTCCACCATAATGCCTTCAGGCCCCTGCGAAATGGGTTCCATGGCAGACACCAGATGGACACCGTTCTTTTCCAGCTGGTACTTGTAGTTCACGGCATCGTAGCGGTTCCGGGCAAAGCGGTCGAGTTTCCAGACCAGAACCACATCGAAGATTTTCTTTGCGCTGTCCTTAATCATCCGCTGGAAGTCCGGGCGGTCATCTGTCTTGGCAGAGTAGGCACGGTCGATGTAGGTGCCGACCACGGTGATACCGTTCTTCTCGGCGTAGTCCTTGCAGTCGCGCAGCTGCCCTTCAATGGACGCTTCGCGCTGGCTGTCGGAAGAATAGCGGGCGTAGATTACGGCGGTCATGGTTGCACCTCCTTGGCAGTATGTTCGGGTTGCCTTTATAGTATCGAGTTAAGCGCAGCTTGTCAACAATCTGCGAGCAGATTGAAATGTGAAAATTACGAAACGCAGCGAAAAAGGGGAGAGCAAGAATCGTCCCGTGGCCACAAATTTTCAATTCTTGAAAATTCTTGCCCCTTTGGGACAGCTTCTTGTTGGGGCGTGCCTGCCCCAAACCCTGCTGGGAACGAGTACAGCAAACTGGAATTTTTGTTATTCTACGATACCTTCAATATAGCTGTAATCAATATTTCCCTTTGTAACAGAATAGAAAAATGGATCTTTTCTAATTGTATCATCTGAATTGATAATAAAATTATTCCAATCGCCTGCCTCGTTGCCATCAGACAAATAAATAGTAACTTTGAAACTATATCCCATATATCCCAAAGATGGCTTTGACCGCTTTACTTCGACGCCATTCAAATTTTCGACAATATGCTGAATCTGTTCTCTGTCGGTAATATGTGTTGCGTTTCCGCTATTGCCATTGAAAACAACTATTTCCATGACCTCATTAGGGGCTAAGTCCATCAAGTCGAGTGGAATATTAAACCATACAACAATGCCCATCAAAAGAATTATCACAACAGACAGCAATATGATGATTTTCTTTTTCATATCAGCTCAACTCCTTTGTCAACTTCTTATTTGTTGAACTAAGCCGAGTATACCATACTCTCCAATGAAAGAACACCCTCGATATAGTGAAATTTTGCCATTTTCCTGCGTACGTGCGTACACGCTCCGCAGGGATTCTAAGGGGCTTGACCCCTTAGCACACAGACTTTGGCACAAAGTCTAGTGTGTTACACCTTGCCAGAGGTGTACAGGCTCTCCCCGGTACGCACGTATGCAGCGATTGCCCCCAGTGAGCCATATAGGGGGGCGACCAAGTTCGCACAAGGCGAACTTGATCCCGCAAAACAAAAGGCAGGATACCACCGTCATAGTGATACCCTGCCTTTGCTCGTTTACTGTTCCGAGTAGTCCCTCCGCAGAACCTCCGATAAACAAAAAACGTACCCGAACCCTTTTTCGTAAAGAATCGGGTTCGAGTACGAACTGTATGGTGGACGGTACAGGACTCGAACCTGTGACCTCCTGCACGTCAAGCAGATGCTCTACCAGCTGAGCTAACCGTCCATATTCTGTTTTTGCCAAAATCAGCTTGATTATATTACCATACCTGCGCAAAAAAAGCAAGCCTTTTTTCAAAAATTGTAAAAGTTTTTTGAAACTGCCGGGCTTGGGCGGCTTTTGGACGGATGCGCACATTTTGGCGGCCGGGCGACAGGTTCCCGGTTGCTCCCAACCTATGGGTGTGGTATAATAAACTGATTATAATAGGAAAGGTATCGCAGAATGAGAGTTTTGGGCATCGACCCCGGCTACGCCATCGTGGGCTGGGGCGTGGTGGATTATGTGGGCAACCGGTTTGCGCCGGTGGATTTTGGTGCCGTATGCACCGACGCGGGCGTACCCTTTGAACGCCGCTTGGACGAGGTGTACACCGGCGTCAAGGAGGTCATCGAGCGGACGAAGCCGGAGGTGCTGGCCATCGAAAAGCTGTTCTATCAGCACAACCAGACCACCGTCATCGGCGTAGCCGAGGCCCGGCGGGGTGATTCTGCTGGCGGCGGCGCAGGCGGGGCTGCCCATCTACGAGTACACCCCCATGCAGGTCAAGCAGGCTGTGACCGGGTATGGCAAGGCGGTAAAAAAACAGATCCAGGAAATGACCCGCATGCTGCTGAGCCTGCCGGCTGTGCCCAAGCCCGATGACACCGCCGATGCGCTGGCCATGGCCATTACGTTCTGCCATACCAACGGCAACCAGCTGAATCGTTTTACCCGCCGTGTGGCCGGGCCGATCTGAGGTGTGATCCATGATCTACTGTCTGACTGGAAAAATCGTAAAAAAAAGCATGAGTGCGGTGGTGCTCAGCTGCGGCGGCGTGGGCTACTATGCTCAGTGCCCGGCCAGTGTGGCGGGGGCCCTACCCGGTGTGGGCAAGGAAGCCACCCCTACACCGTGATGAGCGTGACTGAGAACGATATCAGCCTGTATGGCTTTGCCAGCGAAGAGCAGCAGACCTGCTTTGAGATGCTCACGGCGGTTTCCGGCGTGGGGCCGAAGGTGGGGCTGGCCATCCTGAGCGTCATGGAGCCGCAGCGGGTGGCGCTTGCCATCTCGGCAGGGGACCACAAGGCTTTGACGGCCGCCAACGGCGTTGGCCCCAAGCTGGCCCAGCGCATCACGCTGGAGCTGAAGGATAAGGTGGGCAAGGGCTTTGTGGACGGCATCTCGCTGGAGGATGTGGCCGGTGCTGCGTCCGGGGAACCGGCCACCCAGAGCGCGTCGCAGGCCATCGCGGCGCTGGTGTCGCTGGGTTACAGCCAGAGCGAAGCCGCGCTGGCCATTTCCAAGATCGACGCGACCTTGCCCGTGGAAGAGATCATCAAGCTGGCTTTGCGCGGCATGGCAGGCAGGAGGTAAACAATGCAGGACGAAACCGCGCTGTACGGCGCAAAAATGATGCAGCCCGGCATGACCGCTGCGGACAGCGAGGAAAACAACCTCCGCCCGCAGCATCTGGAGGACTACATCGGGCAGGAAAAAGTCAAGCAGAACCTGAAGATCTATCTGGAAGCCGCCAAGCGGCGCGGGGAGCCGGTGGACCACATCCTGCTCTATGGCCCGCCGGGCCTGGGCAAGACCACCCTGGCCGGGATCATCGCCAACGAGATGGGGGTGCAGATCCGCATCACCAGCGGCCCGGCCATTGAAAAGCCCGGCGACCTGGCCGCCCTGCTGACCAACCTGCAGGAGGGCGATGTGCTGTTCATCGATGAGATCCACCGCCTGTCCCGCCAGGTGGAGGAGGTGCTGTACCCGGCGCTGGAGGACTACGCGCTGGATATCATGATCGGCAAGGGCCCCAGCGCCCAAAGCATCCGCATCAACCTGCCGCGGTTCACCCTGGTAGGCGCCACCACCCGGGCAGGCCAGCTCACCGGCCCCCTGCGGGACCGCTTCGGCGTTCTGCTGAAGCTGGAGCTGTACAGCCCGGAAGAGCTGGCGCGCATCATCATGCGGTCGGCGGGCATCCTGGACCAGCCCATCACGCCGGAAGGTGCCTACGAGCTGGCCAAGTGCAGCCGGGGCACGCCCCGTGTGGCCAACCGCTTCCTCAAGCGCATCCGTGACTTTGCCACGGTGCTGGGGGACGGCGTCATTGACCGGGATGTGGCTCTGATGGGTCTCAAGCGCATGGACGTGGACGCTTTGGGTCTGGATGAGCTGGACCGCAGCGTGCTGCGTGCCATCATCGAGCTGTACGGCGGCGGTCCGGTGGGCCTGGATACGCTGGCGGCGGCTCTGGGCGAAGAAGCCGTGACGCTGGAGGACCTGTGTGAGCCGTATCTGATGCAGATGGGCTTTCTGACCCGGACGCCTCGGGGCCGGTGCGTGACCCGCCTGGCCTACGAGCATCTGGGCATGAAAGCCCCGGAGTCCGGGGCACCGGAGGACAACGGCCAGCAGAGCCTGTTCTGATCCAACCATACGCAGGTGCCCGGCTCCGGGCACCGTGCTGTGATAAGTTCCCCGGAGGGGCGGGCAATGCTGAGGGGCACTGCCTGAAAGGGATTGCTTTTATCGAAAGTGAGGTATTTTTTATGGGTAAGTATTTTGGGACCGACGGTGTGCGCGGCGTGGCCGGGGAAGACCTGACCTGTGAACTGGCAATGAAGATCGGCCGCGGCGCGGCAGCGGTGCTCACCGGCAGCACCGGCCACCGCCCCCGCATCCTGATCGGCAAGGACACCCGCCAGTCCGGCGACATGCTGGAAGCTGCCCTGACCGCCGGTCTGTGCAGCGTGGGTGCGGACGTGGAGAGTCTGGGCGTGCTGCCCACCCCCGCCGTGGCCTATCTGGTGCGCAAGTACAACGCAGACGCCGGTGTAGTCATTTCGGCCTCCCACAACCCGATGGAGTTCAACGGCATCAAGATCTTTGCGGGCAGCGGCTACAAGCTGCCGGATGAGGTGGAAAACCAGATCGAGGCTTACATCGACAACGACTGTGCGGGCATCCAGCTGATGACCGGCGACGATGTGGGCCGCGTGTACCGCCGCGATGACGGCCTGCAGGACTATGTGGATTACCTGTACCAGGCCATCCACGGCGACCTGTCCGGCCTGAACATCTGCATCGACTGCGCCAACGGCGCTTCCGCTGTGGTGGCACAGAAGCTGTTCCCCCGGCTGGGCGCCAAGTGCACCTTCCTGGGCATCAGCCCGGACGGCGAGAACATCAACAAGGGTGTGGGCAGCACGCATCTGGACAATCTGGAAAAAGCCGTGGTGGACGGCGGTTTTGACTGCGGCATCGCCTTTGACGGCGATGCCGACCGCTGCCTTGCCTGCGACGAGAAGGGCCGCGAGATGGACGGCGACAAGATCATTGCCCTGCTGGCCATGACCATGAAGGAGAAGGATCGTCTGGACGGCGACACGGCCGTTGTGACCGTGATGTCCAACCTGGGCTTCATTAAGTACATGGAGAGCCAGGGCATCCACACCGAAAAAGACCGCCGTGGGCGACCGGTATGTGCTGGAGGAAATGCGGGAGAAGGGATACGCCATCGGCGGCGAGCAGAGCGGCCATGTGATCCTGCTGCACCACTCCACCACCGGCGACGGCGAGCTGACCGCCGGTAAGCTGCTGAAGCTGCTGGCCGAGAGCGGCAAGAAGATGAGCGAGCTGAACGGCATCTATGAACAGTACCCCCAGGTGCTGGTGAATGTGACCGCCAATGCTGCCCAGAAGGCCGCCTACAAAGAGGACGAAGTGCTGGCCGGTTTCATTGAGAACGAGCAGCAGAAGCTGATGGGCATGGGCCGCGTGCTGGTGCGTGTGTCCGGCACCGAGCCCAAGATCCGCGTGATGGTGGAGGGCCAGGATCTGGAGGCCATCCATCGCTGCGCCGACCGCATTGTGGAAAAGATCAACAAACGAATTCTGAAGCAGTAAAAGGAGAACGCTATGCGCCCTGCAGATACCTGGAAAGACTACGAACTGCTGGATGCCACCGACGGCAACCGTCTGGAGCGCTGGGGTGAGACGATCCTCATCCGGCCGGACCCGCAGGTGGTGTGGAAAACACCGAAGCAAAGCCCGCTGTGGGCCAAGGCGGATGCCGTATACCACCGCTCCAATCAGGGCGGCGGCGAGTGGGGGAGTACAAGCGCCGCCTGCCCGAAAAGTGGAAGATCCACTGCGGCGAAGGGGACGACCGGCTCACCCTCATTGTGAGCCCCACCGGCTTCAAGCACACCGGTGTGTTCCCGGAACAGGCGGTCAACTGGGCGTGGTACCAGCAGAAGATCCGCGCCGCGAACCGTCCGGTGAAGGTGCTGAACCTGTTCGGCTACACCGGCGGTGCCACGCTGGCCTGCGCCGCTGCCGGGGCCACCGTCTGCCATGTGGACGCCTCCAAGGGCATCGTGGCCTGGGGCAAGGACAACGCCGTGGCCAGCGGCATGGCCGACCGGCCCATCCGCTGGCTGGTGGACGACTGTGCCAAGTTCGTGGCGCGGGAAAAGCGCCGCGGCCAGACGTACGACGGCATCATCATGGACCCGCCCAGCTACGGCCGCGGCCCCGGCGGCGAGGTGTGGAAGCTGGAGGACTGCATCTACGACCTCATCAGCCAGTGCGAAGAGGTGCTGAGCGACAAGCCCCTCTTCTTTGCGGTCAACAGCTACACCACCGGCCTGTCTCCGGCGGTCATGGAATATATGCTCAAGACTACGCTGGTGCCCCGCTTTGGCGGCAAGACCAGCTGCGATGAGATCGGCCTGCCGGTGTCCGCCACCGGCGGCGTGGTGCCCTGCGGCGCCACCGCCATTTGGGAAGAATAAGAGAGGGCGAGGACGCTGAAAATAAACAAGCGATCAATTTCAACAGAATGGGGTACAGCCCCTTTCGGAGGGGCGCACCACCAGAAAGAGAAAACAAATGAGTGAAACGATTTTAACAGCAGAAAACTTAAAGTTCCGCTATGACAGTGAACAGCCCGTTTATGCGCTGGACGGCGTATCGACAAGCGTGAAGCGCGGCGAGTTTGTGGCTGTGCTGGGTGCCAACGGCTGCGGCAAATCCACCCTGGCCAAGCATTTCAACGCCATTCTGCTGCCGGAAAGCGGCAAGGTCTATGTGGAAGGCATGGACACCAGCGATGACAGCAAGCTCTACGACATCCGCCAGAAGGTGGGCATGGTATTCCAGAACCCGGATAACCAGATCGTGGCCACCGTGGTGGAAGAGGATGTGGCCTTTGCGCTGGAGAATCTGGGTGTGCCGCCGGACGAGATGCGCCGCCGAGTGGATGAGTCCATGAAGATGGCCGGCATCTACGAGTTCCGGGAGCGGGCACCCCACAACCTGTCCGGCGGCCAGAAGCAGCGCGTGGCCATTGCAGGCGTGGTGGCCATGCGGCCGGACTGCCTGATTTTGGATGAATCCACGGCCATGCTGGACCCCCGCGGCCGCGAGCAGGTGATGCAGACCATCCACTACCTGAACGAGAACATGGGCATTACGGTGGTGTCCATCACCCACTATATGGGAAGAAGCCGCACAGGCCGACCGTGTGCTGGTGATGAGCAAGGGCCATGTGGTGATGGAGGGCACCCCGAAAGAGGTGTTCAGCCAGACCGAGAAGGTGCGCGCGCTGCATCTGGATGTGCCGCAGGCCGCAGAGCTGCGGGACGAGCTGGTGAAGGCCGGCATCCCGATGCCAGAGGGCATCATCGACACCGGCGAGTGCGCACAGGCGCTGTATGAGCTGCTGCAGTAAAGGGGGACAGACGAAATGGCAGATATCATCAAAGTAGAACATCTGAGCTACGTCTACAACCCCGGCATGCCCAATGCGGTCACCGCGCTGGATGACGTGAGCTTTACGGTGGAAGAGGGCGACTTTTGTGGGCATCATCGGGGCTACCGGCTCCGGCAAGAGCACTCTCATCACCCACATGAACGGCCTGAACAAGCCCACCAGCGGCAAAATCTACATCGATGGCCGCGACCTGTGGGCCGACCCGGAAAAGATCCGGGATTTCCGCTTTCTCACCGGCCTGGTATTCCAGTACCCGGAATACCAGCTGTTTGAGGAGACTTGCTATAAGGACATCGCCTTTGGCCCGAAGAACATGGGCCTGGACGAGGCGGAGATCGACCGCCGCGTGCACGAGGCCGCAGACTTTGTGGGTCTGGACCCGGCATTGCTGGAGCGCAGCCCCTTTGAGCTGTCCGGCGGCCAGAAGCGCCGGGTGGCGGTGGCAGGCGTCATGGCCATGCGGCCCCGCATCCTAGTGCTGGACGAGCCCGCCGCCGGTCTGGACCCGGAGGGCCGGGACGACATCCTCTCGGAAGTGAAGGAGTACCACAAAAAGACCGGAACCACCGTGCTGCTGGTGTCCCACAGCATGGAGGACATTGCCAAGTACGCCAATCGCGTGCTGGTGATGAGCAACAAAAAGACCGCCATGTACGACACGGTGGAAAAGGTGTTTGCCCGGGCTCCGGAGCTGCTGGGGCTGGGCCTGAGCGTGCCGCAGGTGACCAAGATCTTCCTCAAGCTGCGGGAAATGGGCGTGGATGTGCCGGCCGACGTGTACACCATCCCCTATGCGGTCAAGATGATCCTGGAGGCCAAGCGCCGCCGGGATGCCGGGGAGAGCCTTGTGCTGCCCCGCGCAGACAAGCAGGAAGGGGGCGCTGACAAATGCTGAGAGATATCACCATCGGCCAGCACTTCCCGGGCACGAGCCTTGTGCACCGGTTCGACCCGCGCATGAAGCTGGTGCTGACCATCGTTTACATCGTGCTGCTGTTTGCGGCATCCAACCCGCTGGGGCTGACCCTTTCCATCCTGTTCCTTGCACTGATGTACAAGGTGGCGCAGATCCCCTTCAAGATGATCGGCAAAAGCCTGAAGCCCATTCTGCCCATCGTGCTGTTCACGGCGGTGCTCAACCTGTTCTTCGTCTCGGGCGAGGGCGACCCGCTGGTAAAGCTGGGCTTTCTGACCATTTACGCCGAGGGCGTGCGCTACGCGGTGCTCATGGCCGTGCGTGTCATGGCACTGATCGCGGGCACCAGCCTGCTCACCTACACCACCAGCCCCATCGTGCTGACGGATGCCATTGAACAGCTGCTCAAGCCGCTGGGCAGGCTGCACTTCCCGGTGCACGAGCTGGCCATGATGATGAGCATCGCCCTGCGGTTCATCCCCACCCTGATCGAGGAGACCGACAAGATCATGAACGCCCAGAAGGCCCGCGGTGCCCAGCTGGACACCGGCAAGATGCTGGACCGGGTCAAGGCGCTGGTGCCGGTGCTCATCCCGCTGTTCATCTCGGCCTTCCGCCGTGCCGACGAGCTGGCCATGGCCATGGAGTGCCGCTGCTACCGCGGCGGCGACGGCCGCACCCGGCTCAAGGTGCTGCGCTGCACGAAGCAGGACTACATCGACCTGGCGTTCTGCATCGTCTGCTTTGCGGTGATCCTGTCGTCCCGGTGGGTGTTCCCGAATTTTTAAAGGAGCATGACGCTCCGCTGGGCCAGAGGACAAGAGGGGCGTTTCGACGCGCCCCTCTCATCCTCTGGACTCCACTTACCCCTGACGAGAAAGGGGCTGCCCGCCCCTTTCAGACCCCAAAGCTGAAGTCAGAACGCAAAAAGCTGGCGCTGCGCCAGTCGGCGCTATCGCCGGACGCTTTTTGCGTTCTTCCGATTTAAAACAATGAAACGGGAAAGCAGCGTTTATCCATGAACTTTTTACTGACCCTTGCCTACGATGGCACAAATTACTGCGGCTTTCAGGTGCAGCCCAACGGGCGCAGCGTAGCGGCCGTGTTTCAGGATGCGCTGGAAGCCGTGCTGGGTACCCGGCCGGACATCAAGGGCTGCAGCCGCACGGATGCCGGGGTGCACGCGCTGGGCTTTCGGCTGAATTTCCACGCCGACACCCGCATCCCGCCCCAAAAGCTGCCGCTGGCGCTCAACCAGCATCTGCCGCCGGATATCCGGGTGCTGGCGGCGCGGGTGGTGCCGGAGGACTTCCACGCCCGGTATGCGGCCCACACCAAGACCTATCTGTACCGCATCCATAATCACCCCATCGACTCGCCCTTTGACGCGGCCTACTACACCCGGATGCCGAAGCATCTGGACGAAGTGCGGATGCAGGCGGCGGCGCAGCAGTTCGTGGGCACCCACGATTTTCTGGCCCTGTGCGCGGCGGGGTCGTCCGCCGCAGCCCATGGCGACACGGTGCGCACCATCACCGACTGCCATGTCACCCGGCGGGGCGACGAGATCGACATTGAGGTGACGGCGGACGGCTACCTGTACAACATGGTGCGCATTCTGGCGGGCACCTTGTGCGAAGTGGGCGCGGGCCGGATGCAGCCGGAACAGATCCCCGGCATCCTGGCCGGCTGCGACCGCAGCCAGGCGGGGCCGACCCTGCCGGCAAAGGGGCTGTTCCTGAAATGTGTGGAATACCCGGATATGAAGGAGAACCATTCATGAGAAAGATTCATCGCGGCAGTTCCCCGGCAGAGGGCGAGCCGCTCTCGGCCGGACGGGTCGAGTATCTGGAAGCAGCGCGTCAGCGGGCACGCAGCCGTCGGCTGCGCCGCGGGGCCATCATCGTGGCGGTGCTCACGGTGCTGGTCCTGTTTGCCACCGGCGCGGTGGGCACCTCCATTGCCCGTGCCAAGGATCTGGTGGACAGTGTGCACATCACCCTGACCCCGAACACAGGCTGGCCGCAGCAGACCGGCATCACCGAGCCCACGGCGGTGGCAAAACTGTCCGGCGGCTTTGCGGAGATGGATACGGACACCTGTGTGGTGTACAGCTTTGGCGGTGCAAAGCTCAACAGCGTCCAGAGCGGCTATGCCCGCCCGGCGCTGGCAGCCGGAAAAAGCCGCTTTGTGCTGTACAACCGCTCCGGCAATGAGCTGCGGGTGGAGAGCCGCACCCAGAACCTGTACACCAAAACGCTGGACAGCAGCATCTACCTGTGCGCCGTGGCGGATGCCGGGCAGGTGGCCGTAGCCACCGACGACACCGACAGCGTGGCAAAGCTGACCGTGTACTCGTCCGCCATGGAACAGGTACTGAGCTGGAACCTGACCAGCGCCGAGGGCACCCCGCTGCGCATGGTCTTTTCACCGGACAGCCGCCGCATTGCGGTGGCGGCGGTGACTGCGAACGGCGGTCAGCTGACCACGAACCTCTATGTGTTGGCCCTTGCGCAGGGCGACCCGGTACAGCTGGGCACCGCCACCAGCGTGCCCCAGTGGCTGGTCTGGCTGAGCGGGGACAGCGTGCTGGCCCTTTATGAGGACCGGGCGGTGCTGTACGGTGCCAACGGCGGCGAGAAGGCCAGCTATGACTTCGGCGGCAGTACCCTTGTGGATGTGGACACCGAAAACGGCGGCGTGGCCCTGCTGCTGAGCGGCGGCCAGACCTGCACCGCCGTGCTGCTGGACAACGGCCTGGGCGTGCAGTACAGCGGCAATGTGCCGGCGGCCAGCCACATCCTCCGCGCAGCCGATGGCTTCTATTTGCTCACCGACAGCACGGTGGAGTGCTTCAACAAGGCGGGGGGAGTTCCAGTGGACCCAGCCGATGGATGCAAAGCCCCAGGCGGGTGTGCTCAATGGTCGGCAGCTGCTGGTGTTCAGCGGCAATACGGTGCAGCAGGTCACGGCACCGGAGCCGGACAGCTCCAGTGCGTCCTGAGACGCCTCTTTATCGCAGCGGCATGAGCCGAGTGCTAAAAAATAACAGGGAAAACAAGGTATGTTCAAGAATCCGTCATTTCTTTTTGATATCCTATGTACGGCGGCGTGGATCGTCCTGACCGTGCGGTATGCGCGCAAGGGCTTTCTGGCCTCCATGGTCCAGCTGCTGGGCAACGGGCTCAGCCTGTTGGGGGCCCATCAGCTTTCGTCCGCCTGTGCAGGCTGGGTATTCGAGCACCTGCTGGCCGGTGGTTTCCGCACCCAGATCGCGGCCAGCCTGGCCGCAGGCGGCGTGGTGGACCTGACCGGCATTGCCGACAAGTACGCGGGGTTTCTGCCCCAGAGCTTCCGGGCGTCCATCGTGGCAGCCTGTGAGCGCTCCATCGGAGCGGTGCTGTCCGACAATGCCGTGGTGCTGGCCGACACCATCGTGGAAAAGGTGCTGCAGCCGCTGCTCATCCCGGTGATCACGCTGGTGCTGTTCTTTGTGTTCTATGCGCTGCTGCGGCTGCTGGTGAGCATGCTGGTCACCGTGCTGGGCCTTGTGAACAAGCTGCCGGTAGTCGGCACGGTGAACCGGGGCCTTGGCTGGCTGGTGGGCGGCGGCGGCACCGCACTGCTGGACATCTATCTGGTGCTGTGTGTCGTGTGGGGCCTTGTGGTGATCACCGGCGGCAGCCTGAGTGTGCTGAATGACACCGTGATGAGCGGCAGTCTTTACTATAAAGTGTTTAATCTGTTCAACCCGTTCCTGTAACAGAGAGCGGGGAGAGAACAGCAAGGAGGAACTATGGTCTGTATTCGATGCCAGAAACGTCCGGCCATCATTTTCATCCAGCGGATGGTGGATGGCCAGATGAAGCAGGAGGGCTACTGCCTGCATTGTGCGCGGGAGCTGCACATCAAACCGGTGGACGATCTGATGAAGCAGTTCGGCATGTCGGATCAGGATCTGGACAACATGGAAAACCGGATGGAGAGCATGATGGAAGAGCTGGGCGATTCCAACCCTCTCTCCATGATGATGAACATGACCCAGGGCGGCGAGGATGCCCCCGACGAGGACGAAGATCTGATCCCCGGCAGCAATGCCACCTTCCCACTGGGCTTTACCAGCAGTGAAAAACAGGACGGCGACAAAAAGGGCTCCGACCGCAAGAACGGCAAAAAGCCCCCCAAACGCAAATTCCTGGATACCTATTGTGAGAACCTGACCCGCAAGGCGCGGGAAGGCAAACTGGATGATATCATCGGCCGTGACCGCGAGATCTACCGCACCATCCAGATCCTGAGCCGCCGCCAGAAGAACAACCCCTGCCTCATCGGCGAAGCCGGTGTGGGCAAGACGGCCATTGCCGAGGGCATCGCCGAGCGCATTGCCAAGGGCGATGTGCCCATCGGCCTGCAGGACAAGGAGATCTATCTGCTGGACCTTACCAGTCTGGTGGCGGGCACCCAGTTCCGCGGCCAGTTTGAGCAGCGGGTCAAGGGCCTGCTGGGCGAGGTGAAGGCAGCCGGGAACGTGATCCTGTTCATCGACGAGATCCACACCATCACCTCCGCCGGTGAGAGCGAGGGTGCCATGAACGCGGGCAACATCCTCAAGCCCGCCCTCTCCCGGGGCGAGATCCAGGTCATCGGCGCCACCACCTTTACCGAGTACCGCAAGTACATTGAGAAGGATCAGGCACTGGAGCGCCGCTTCCAGCCCGTGCGGGTGGAGGAGCCCAGCGTGGCCGACACGCTGGCCGTGATGAACGGCATCAAGCACTACTACGAGCAGCATCACCATGTGCAGGTGCCTGCCGACGTGCTGAGCGCCACCGTCACCCTGAGCGAGCGGTATATCACCGACCGCTTCCTGCCCGATAAGGCCATCGACCTGCTGGACGAAGCCTGCGCCTGCTGCAATCTGGCCCACCCGGTCATCTCCGAGTATCTGGGGATGCAGAAGGAGCTGGACGCCCTGAAGCAGGAAGAAGCGGATATGGAGACGGCAGACGTCAACGAGCCCATCGACTATGAGCGGGTGGCCGAGCGCAAGACCCGCATCGCCAAGCTGGAAGCCGAGCTGCCCGCCAAGCAGGCAGCCGCCAGTGAGATCCAGGTGACCATGGATGACGTGGCCAAGGTCATCGAGCTGTGGACCGGTATCCCGGCGGTGAAGATCCGCGAGAGTGAGTTCGCCAAGCTGGCCGGGCTGGAAAATGAGCTGAAAAAAAGAAGATCGTGGGCCAGGACGAGGCCGTGCATCTGGTGGCGCAGGCCATCAAGCGCAGCCGCGCCGACCTGTCCGGCCGCCGCCGCCCGGCCAGCTTCATCTTCGTTGGCCCCACCGGCGTGGGCAAGACCGAGCTGGTGAAGCAGCTGGCCAACCAGCTGTTCGACACGGCGGACCCGCTGATCCGTCTGGACATGAGCGAGTATATGGAAAAATACGCGGTGTCCCGTATGATCGGTTCGCCTCCGGGCTATGTGGGCTATGAGGAGGCCGGTCAGCTCACCGAGAAGGTGCGCCGCCGCCCCTACAGCGTGGTGTTGTTTGACGAGATCGAAAAGGCCCACCCGGACGTGATGAACATCCTGCTGCAGATCTTGGACGAAGGCAAGATCAATGACGCCCAGGGCCGCACGGTGGACTTTTCCAACACGGTCATCTGCATGACCTCCAACGCGGGCAGCAGCGACCAGAGCACCAGCAGCCTAGGCTTCAACAAGAGCGAAGAGCAGCGCAGTGCCGAAAAGACCCGCAAGGCGCTGGCACAGTTCCTGCGGCCGGAGTTCCTGGGCCGTGTGGACGAGGTGATCACCTTCAAGCCCCTGAGCGAGGAGACCCTGCAGGGCATTGCAGCCCTGATGCTGGACGAGTACAAGCCCGGCATGGACGCCAAGAGCATCGCCTACCGCTATACTCCGGCGGCCCTCAAGGCACTGGTGAAGAAGAGCGAGGGCGGCAAGTTTGGTGCCCGCGACCTGCGCCGTGTCATCCGCAAGGCCGTGGAGGACCCCGCCGCCGAAAAGCTCATCGACGGCACCCTGGCCTCCGGCAGCAGCCCTTGTGGTGGATGCCGACGAGAACGGCGAGATCGTACTGAACTAAAAAACACCCTGCCGCGGCCCGGATGGGCTGCACGACAGGGTGCACGAAAGGCCCCCTTGGGGGAGCCTTTTTTCTTTTGTCGGAAGGGGAGCGAGGAGGCTTATTCCCGGTTTTCCACCGCATCTTCGATGATGCGCAGGAAGGTGGTGCCGTAGCGGGCGGCTTTCCTCTCTACCACACCGCTGATGTTCAGCAGCTCGTCCAGACTGAGGGGCTTTTTCTCCACCATCTCCCGCAGAGTGGCGTCGCTGAACACCATAAAGGCAGGCACATTCTGCTTGCCGGCCAGCCGTTTGCGCTGGGCGTACAGGGCATTCAGCAGTTTTTCGTCGGCCTCGCTGAGCGGGGCGGCCCCGGCGGTGGACTTGGTGCGGCGGGGCTTTTCCAGCCGGTGGGCGTTGTCGGCCGCACGCCGCCGGGAGGTTTCCAGCTGCAGCTGTGCTTTCTGCTCTGCCGCCAGACAGCAGGAGCAGTTGCCGCATTTTTTTTCGGTGCGGCCTCGCCGAAGTATTCCAGTAAAAAGCCCCGCAGGCACTTCGGGGTAGTGGAATAGAAGGTCATATACTTGAGCCGCTCTTCGGCCTTGCGGGCGGCTTCGGCCTTGACGTCGGCAGGCAGGCCGTTGTCGGCTTCCAGCTCCTTGTCGATGAAGAAACGGATGGTACGCACATCGGTGCCGGAGTACAGCAGGGTGCAGCGGGAGGGCTGACCGTCCCGCCCGGCACGGCCGGCCTCCTGATAATAGCTCTCCAGATCCTTGGGCATATTATAATGGATGACGAACCGCACATTGGGCTTGTCGATGCCCATGCCAAAGGCGTTGGTGGCCACCATCACCTGCACCCGGTCGTAGAGGAAATCATCCTGATTCCTGCGGCGGGTGTCGGCGTCCAACTTGGCGTGGTAGGCCGCCGCCCGGATGCCCCGGCTCTGCAGCAGGCGGGCAGTCTCATCCACCTGTTTTGTGGTGCTGCAATAGACGATACCGGCGTTATTGCCCTCCTGCAGCACCAGTTCCAGCAGGCGGCGGGGCTTTTCGCTGGGCAGGGCCCGCTGGGTGGCAAAGTAAAGGTTGGGTCGGTCGAAGCTGGCAGTCACCTCATAGGGATCGCGCAGGGCAAGATGGGTACGGATGTCATCCCGCACATGAGCGGTGGCGGTGGCCGTGAATGCGCCCACCACCGGCCGGGTGGGCAGGCTGTCCACGAAGGCCTGGATGCGCAGGTAGCTGGGGCGGAAGTCCTGCCCCCACTGGCTGATGCAGTGGGCCTCGTCCACCGTGACCATGCTGATCTGCTGCTCCTGCACAAAGCGCTGGAAGCCTGGCATTTCCAGCCGCTCCGGGGCCACATAGATGATCTTATACCAGCCCTCGCGGGCGCGGTGCAGCATCAGGGCTTTCTGGTTGTCGGTGAGGCTGTTGTTCAGAAAAGCCGCTGCCACACCGGCCTGCACAAGAGCTCCCACCTGATCCTTCATCAGGCTCACCAGCGGCGACACCACCAGCGTGATGCCCGGCAGCAGCAGGGCGGGCACCTGATAGCAGATGGACTTACCGGCACCGGTGGGCATCACGGCCAGCACGTCCTGCCCGGCCAGCAGGCGCTGCACGATCTGCTCCTGCCCGGGGCGGAAGCTGTCGTAGCCAAAAAAATTTTTTCAGGATGCTGTGCGGGGTTTCCATGGTTTCCTCCGTTATAATCAGTGAACGCGCAGTGCGCGGAGTGCTCAAAACGCTACCAGTATACCACAAAACCGTGTCTGCGCGCACAGAAAAACACCACATTGCACCGAACGGTGCGAAAAATCCTGGATATCTGGGGGCGGGCATAGCTTTTCAGGATTGAAAATGCTATAATAAGAACACATATCTCCATCCGGCGGCCCCCGGTGCGCCGAAACTGCAAATCGAATTTAAAGGAGCAATTTAGAATATGGACCAGAAACTCATTACCTTTGCCGTGCCCTGCTACAACTCGGCGGCTTATATGCGCCACTGCATCGAGACGCTGCTGTCTGCCGGCGAGCAGGCCGAGATCATCCTGGTGGACGACGGCTCGGTCAAGGACGAGACCCCTGCCATCTGCGACGAATACGCCGCCAAATACCCCACCATCGTCAAGGCCATCCATCAGGAGAACGGCGGCCACGGCGAGGGCGTCAACCAGGGCATCCGCAACGCCACGGGCCTGTACTACAAGGTGGTGGACAGTGACGACTGGCTGGACACCGAGGCTCTGAAAAAGGTGCTGGCCCGGCTGGCTGCGCTGGTGGAGCGTCACACCGCCCCGGACCTGATGATCTGCAACTATGTGTATGAGCATGTGGAGGACGGCACCAGCCATACCGTGCGCTACACCAATGTGTTCCCACAGAACCGGCTGTTCAGCTGGATGCATGTGGGCCACTTCCGCCCGGACCAGAACCTGCTGATGCACTCGGTGATGTACCGCACCCAGGTGCTGCGTCAGTGCGGCATGGTGCTGCCCAAGCACACCTTCTATGTGGACAATATCTTTGTGTACCAGCCCCTGCCCTATGTCAAGAGCATGTATTATATGGATCTGGACCTGTACCGCTATTTTATCGGCCGTGCGGACCAGAGCGTGAACGAGAGCGTCATGGTCAAACGGGTGGACCAGCAGCTGCGGGTCACCAAGCACATGATCGACTGTCAGGATCTGGATGCCCTGCAGCATGAAAAGCGTCTGCGGGCCTATATGCTCCACTACCTGTCCATGATGATGACCGTCAGCGACATCTTCCTGCTGCTGGACGGCACCCCGGAGGCCTACACCAAAAAGAAGGAACTGTGGCAGTACCTGAAGGACCATGTGAGCCCCAAGGTGTACCGTTCGGTGGTGCTGAGCCTGGGCGGTGTCAGCAACGTGAATGTCCCCGGCGGCGACAAGGTGGTGCTGGGCTGCTATCGCCTGGCCAAGAAGCTGTTCAAATTCAACTAAGGATAGGCACTGCGGTGTCTCTTGCTCCCCCGATGTCGGGGGGAGCTTTTTGCTGTTCGCCTTGATTTTTTTTTATAAAAGTGCGGTGAATGGTTGCTTTTTCTTTTGGCGGAGAGTATACTGACATAGTATGCGTTTTTTGCCGTGCAGGTTTCCCCTGGGCGCATTCCCTTTCCTGCACGGCCCTGGAATGGAAGGTTTATAAAATAAGGAGGAAATGGGGCAGACTGCGGAACCGCTCTGCCCCAGGAGAACACACATGGAACAAATGCTTATCTGCCTGTCCATCGCTTTGATCGCAGGCCTGCTCATGTCCCGTTTGGCCAAGGCGGTAAATCTTCCGGCAGTCACGTCCTATCTGGTGGCCGGGCTGCTGCTGGGCCCCTTTGTGTTGGGGCGGCTGGGCCTCAGCGGCCTGGGCATCGGCTTTGGCTCCCTGGAGCAGGTGGAGGGCTACGGCCTCATCACCCAGGTGGCTCTGGGCTTTATCGCCTTTGTCATCGGCAACGAGTTCCGGCTCAGCTCCCTGCGGAGCATGGGCCAGCAGGCCATTACCGTGGGCATCGCCCAGGCGGTGATCACCACCGCCCTGGTGGACGTGGCCCTGGTGGGGGTGCATCTGCTGTTCCCCAGGTGCTGTCCCTGGCGTCCGCTATTACCTTGGGCTCCATTGCCGCAGCCACGGCCCCGGCTGCCACCCTGATGGTGGTAAAGCAGTATAAGGCCAAGGGCCCCCTGACCCACCTTCTGCTGATGGTGGTCGCTATTGACGACGCCGTGGGTCTGGTGCTGTTCTCGGCCTCCTACGGCGTGGCAAACGCGCTGGAGCAGGGCCACATGGACCTGCTCAGCGTGGTGGTGGAGCCTCTCATGGAGATCCTGCTGTCCCTGCTGCTGGGTGCCGTTGCCGGTTACCTGCTGAACCTGCTGGAGGTCTACTTCCACTCCCGGTCCAAGCGCATGAGCCTGTCGGTGGCCTTTGTGCTGCTGACGGTGGGTGTTTCCATGCTGGAGGTTGAGGTAGGCGGCGTGCGCTGCGGCTTCTCCCTGCTGCTGGTGTGCATGATGACTGGCACCGTGTTCTGCAACGTCTGCCCCACCTCGGAGGAACTGATGGACCGTCTGGACCGCTGGGTGTCCCCCATCAACATCCTGTTCTTTGTGCTGTCCGGCGCAGAGCTGGACCTGACCATCCTGTCCAACCCTCTGGTGCTGCTGGTGGGCGTGGTGTACATCGCCAGCCGCTCCCTGGGCAAGATCAGCGGTGCCTATGCCAGCTGCCGTGCCACCAAGTGCAGCCCCAGCATCCAGAAGTATCTGGGCATCACCCTGCTGCCCCAGGCTGGCGTAGCCCTGGGCATGGCCGCAGAGGCTGCCCAGCTTTCCGACGGACACATGGTCCGGAACGTGGTGCTGTTCTCGGTGCTGGTGTATGAGCTGGTAGGCCCCACCCTGACCCGGATGGCCCTGACGGCTGCCGGCGAGATCCGCCCGGAGGGCCGCACCAGTGCCCGTGTGGAGAACAAGCCCAAGGAACCCGTATCTGTCCAGGGCTGAATCTGAACCACAAAACGCCCCGGTTTTCCACCAGGCTCTGCCTGCACTGTGGAAAACTGGGGCGTTCTTCTTTTTTAGTTCCGGTCCATGGTGTGGGTGGCAAACACGGCTTCGTCCTCCCACCACACCGGCTGCCCGGCGGCCAGCGTCCGGGGCACATCCAGCAGCCGCTGGTTGCTGCTGCCGCGGAAGCGCAGGGAGATGTCGTGCTTTGCCTGCACGAATTCACCGTCCACCAGCACATCCAGCAGCTGCAGCAGCTCATCGGTCACCTCGCACCGGGCGGCGCAGGGCTCTTTGCCGGTGAGCTGCTTTGTTGGGGTACAGGGCCTTGAAGTTGCGCACAAAGGGCAGCAGCTCCCGCTGGTTTTCCGGCTCAAAGGGCTCGCCGCCCAGCAGGGACAGCCCGGCAATGTAGTCCGGCTGGCAGGAGGCGAACACCTGATTGCGGGTGGCCTTGTCGAAGGGCTGGCCGTAGGCAAAATCCCAGGCCACGGAGTTGAAGCAGCCGGGGCAGCGGTGGCGGCAGCCGGAAACAAATACGCTGGTGCGCACGCCGGGCCCGTTGGCAATGTCGTAATACTTGATGGTTGCGTAGTTCATAGTGATACTCCAATAAAAAGCTCCCCCTCTCGGGGAGCTGGCAATGCGAAGCATTGACTGAGAGGGTTACAGATGCAGCACGCGGTCCTTGATCTCCTGGGTGCGGCCCTGATTCCAGAACTGGGTGCCGATATAACCGCAGGTGCGGCGGGCAACGTTCAGCTTGTTCTGGTCACGGTTGCCGCACTTGGGGCACTCCCACACCAGCTTGCCGTCGTCCTCTACGATCTTGATCTCGCCATCGTAGCCGCAGCACTGGCAGTAGTCAGACTTGGTGTTCAACTCGGCATACATGATGTTGTCGTAGATGAACTGCAGCACGCTCATCACGGCTTCCAGATTGTCCTGCATATTGGGCACTTCCACATAGCTGATGGCACCGCCCGGGGACAGACGCTGGAAGTCGCTCTCGAACTTCAGTTTGGTAAAGGCGTCGATCTGCTCCGAGACATGGACGTGGTAGCTGTTGGTGATATAGTTCTTGTCGGTGATGCCGGGCACAATGCCAAAACGCTTCTGCAGGCACTTGGCAAACTTGTAGGTGGTGGACTCCAGCGGGGTGCCGTAGAGGGAGTAGTCCATGTTCTCGGCCTTCTTCCACTCGTTGCACTTGTCGTTCATATGCTGCATCACGCTCAGGGCAAAGGGCTTGGCACCGGCGTCGGTGTGGCTCTTGCCGGTCATATACTTCACACACTCGTACAGGCCGGCATAACCCAGGCTGATGGTGGAATAGCCGCCGAACAGCAGCTTGTCGATCTTTTCACCCTTCTTCAGGCGGGCGCAGGCGCCGTACTGCCACAGGATGGGCGCGGCATCACTGAGGGGTGCCCAGCAGCCGCTTGTGACGGGCCTGCAGGGCGCGATGGCACAGATCCAGACGCTCATCAAAGATCTTCCAGAACTTTTCAAAGTTGCCCTCAGAACTCAGGGCAACGTCCACCAGATTGATGGTGACCACACCCTGATTGAAACGGCCGTAGTATTTGGGCTTGCCGGTCTCGGGGTCCACAGGGGGTCAGGAAGCTGCGGCAGCCCATGCAGGTGTAGCAGTGGCCCTCGCCGTTTTGTCCACCTTGAGTTCCAGCATCTTCTTTTCGGAGATGTAGTCCGGAACCATGCGCTTGGCGGTGCACTTGGCGGCCAGCTCGGTCAGATAATAATAAGGAGTACCGGGGCGGATGTTGTCCTCCTCCAGCACATAGATCAGCTTGGGGAAGGCGGGGGGGTGATCCACACACCGGCCTCGTTCTTCACGCCCTGATAGCGCTGGCGGATGGTCTCCTCGATGATGATGGCAAGGTCTGCCTTCTCCTGCGCGTTGCGGGCCTCGCCCAGATACATGAACACGGTGATGAAGGGGGCCTGACCGTTGGTGGTCATCAGCGTGACCACCTGATACTGGATGGTCTGCACGCCGCGGTTGATCTCGCTGCGCAGGCGGCGCTCCACGATCTCCTTCTTGCGCTCGGCAGAAACGTCCAGACCGGCCATTTCCACTTCTACCTCAGCGGCGATCTTCTTGCGGGAGACATCCACAAAGGGGGCGAGGTGGGTCAGGCTGATGCTCTGACCGCCGTACTGGTTGGATGCCACCTGTGCAATGATCTGGGTGGCGATGTTGCAGGCGGTGGAGAAGCTGTGAGGCTTTTCAATATAGGTGCCGGAAATGACGGTGCCGTTCTGCAGCATGTCCTCCAGATTCACCAGATCGCAGTTGTGCATGTGCTGGGCAAAGTAGTCGGAATCGTGGAAGTGGATCAGGCCCTCCTGATGGGCCTTGACGATCTCCGGGTCCAGCAGCAGACGGGCGGTCAGATCTTTGGAGATCTCACCGGCCATATAGTCGCGCTGCACGCTGTTCACGGTGGGGTTCTTGTTGGCGTTCTCCTGCTTGACCTCTTCGTTCTGGCACTCGATCAGGCTCAGGATGCGCTCGTCGGTGGTGTTGGTCTGCCGCTTCAGGCTCTGCACATAGCGGTAGGTGATATAGTGCCGGGCCACATCGTGGGCCTGGATGTCCATGAGCTGGTTCTCCACCATGTCCTGTACTTCTTCCACATTCACCGCACGGTTCAGCGCCTGACACTGGTCGGTCACATCTGCCGCGATCTGGGTGATCTGATCCTTGGTCAGACGGCTCTGGCCGCCGACCGAATCGCTGGCCTTGGTAACAGCGGTGATGATCTTGGTGATATCAAAGGGGACCTCTGCACCGTTGCGTTTGATGATCTTCATCGGCTCTCCTCCTTAACAAATAAAGCACAGTGTGAACGGGTACCTCTTACAATAAGAGATACCCGTTTGCGCACACGATATCCAACAAACTGAATGTAGCTCTATTCTATCACTATCTAGTGGCAAGTCAAGGAAAATACCACTACATTTTGCGTTTTGGAGTTTTAGCCAAAATTCATGGATAATTTTCAGGATAAAATCTGAGCCAAGACCTCTTGACAACGCACACCTGTTTCCGAGGTGTAATATCGCAAAATATTATACGGCGAAAGCTTTATAATACATTATATAAGCAAAGAGAAAGGGCATTTATGCCAAGCTGCACCAAAGCAGCTGCGGCGCATATACCTCACGGTCAGATGCCGTTTCCGGTCGTGCGCAAAAAAGAATGGAAAAAAGTTGTCAAAAAGTGTTGACAAGGAGGCGGGGGTGTGGTATTATACTTGAGCGCCAAGCGCTGAGGCAAAAGAATGACTTCCAAAGCCCCAGCAGGAAGCCCTTGAAAAGAACCAATAGACGCAGAAAAACACCAGCTGACACTGAGATGTTTGAAGCGCTCCAAGTTCAGAAAGTTCAAAAGCTTTAAAAAAAAATAAGGCTTGACAAAAAACCACTTCGGTGGTAAAATAAACAGGTCGTCAGCCGCAAGGCTGAGGCGTACAGGACCTTGAAAATTGAACAATATCGAAAAACTTGTAAGGAACCTTTAAGTGTTTGGAAAAACACTAAAAACAATTCCAAAAGTAATTCACACAGGACGCAAGCGATTGCGTGCTGAGCGAACAAGATTTAACACTTTTAAGTGATAAATATCATTTATAAAGAGTTTGATCCTGGCTCAGGACGAACGCTGGCGGCGCGCCTAACACATGCAAGTCGAACGAGCGAGAGAGAGCTTGCTTTCTCGAGCGAGTGGCGAACGGGTGAGTAACGCGTGAGGAACCTGCCTCAAAGAGGGGGACAACAGTTGGAAACGACTGCTAATACCGCATAAGCCCACGGCTCGGCATCGAGCAGAGGGAAAAGGAGCAATCCGCTTTGAGATGGCCTCGCGTCCGATTAGCTAGTTGGTGAGGTAATGGCCCACCAAGGCGACGATCGGTAGCCGGACTGAGAGGTTGAACGGCCACATTGGGACTGAGACACGGCCCAGACTCCTACGGGAGGCAGCAGTGGGGAATATTGCACAATGGGGGAAACCCTGATGCAGCGACGCCGCGTGGAGGAAGAAGGTCTTCGGATTGTAAACTCCTGTTGTTGGGGAAGATAATGACGGTACCCAACAAGGAAGTGACGGCTAACTACGTGCCAGCAGCCGCGGTAAAACGTAGGTCACAAGCGTTGTCCGGAATTACTGGGTGTAAAGGGAGCGCAGGCGGGAAGACAAGTTGGAAGTGAAATCTATGGGCTCAACCCATAAACTGCTTTCAAAACTGTTTTTCTTGAGTAGTGCAGAGGTAGGCGGAATTCCCGGTGTAGCGGTGGAATGCGTAGATATCGGGAGGAACACCAGTGGCGAAGGCGGCCTACTGGGCACCAACTGACGCTGAGGCTCGAAAGTGTGGGTAGCAAACAGGATTAGATACCCTGGTAGTCCACACCGTAAACGATGATTACTAGGTGTTGGAGGATTGACCCCTTCAGTGCCGCAGTTAACACAATAAGTAATCCACCTGGGGAGTACGACCGCAAGGTTGAAACTCAAAGGAATTGACGGGGGCCCGCACAAGCAGTGGAGTATGTGGTTTAATTCGACGCAACGCGAAGAACCTTACCAAGTCTTGACATCCTGCGACGGTTCTGCAAACAGAAATATGTTTTCTCTTCGGACGCAAGGAGACAGGTGGTGCATGGTTGTCGTCAGCTCGTGTCGTGAGATGTTGGGTTAAGTCCCGCAACGAGCGCAACCCTTATGGTCAGTTACTACGCAAGAGGACTCTGGCCAGACTGCCGTTGACAAAACGGAGGAAGGTGGGGATGACGTCAAATCATCATGCCCTTTATGACTTGGGCTACACACGTACTACAATGGCGTTAAACAAAGAGAAGCAAGACCGCGAGGTGGAGCAAAACTCAGAAACAACGTCCCAGTTCGGACTGCAGGCTGCAACTCGCCTGCACGAAGTCGGAATTGCCAGTAATCGTGGATCAGCATGCCACGGTGAATACGTTCCCGGGCCTTGTACACACCGCCCGTCACACCATGAGAGCCGGGGGACCCGAAGTCGGTAGTCTAACCGCAAGGAGGACGCCGCCGAAGGTAAAACTGGTGATTGGGGTGAAGTCGTAACAAGGTAGCCGTAGGAGAACCTGCGGCTGGATCACCTCCTTTCTAAGGAGTCAGGCAATGACAGGACATCAAAAGATGGTCAGTCATTGGAACAGGTGAACAAAGAAGTGAAGTAGATATTGTTCGATTTTGAGGGCCCTGAAAAGGGGTTACTCAAAATTCCTATGTGGGGGTTTAGCTCAGCTGGGAGAGCACCTGCTTTGCAAGCAGGGGGTCAAGGGTTCGATTCCCTTAATCTCCACCACATGGGCCAATAGCTCAGCTGGCTAGAGCACACGACTGATAATCGTGAGGTCGATGGTTCGAGTCCATTTTGGCCCACCATGTGATGAAAATCTCCAAGTTTCGGGAGACCGGGTTTGGCAGGACATCACCAAGACGTACCTTGAAAACTGAATAATAACTGCGAAACAAAGATTATAGTAAGTTCTTTTTTAAGAAATATTACAATTTCAAAAGGAAGGGTAACAATAATCTTCGTTGGCAAAAAAAGAATCAAGAGGAAATACAAATTTCGAGAGAGAATAGTTTGAATGGTCAAGCGAACAAGGGCGCAGGGCGAATGCCTTGGCACTGGGAGCCGATGAAAGACGTGATAAGCTGCGATAAGCTTCGGGGAGCTGCAAATAAGCATTGATCCGGAGATTTCTGAATGAGGAAACTCACCTGGGTTCATACTCAGGTACGTTACACTGAACTTCAAAATAGGTGTATCGGGGGAACCGCCTGAACTGAAACATCTAAGTAGGGCGAGGAAGAGACATCAAACGAGATTCCGTAAGTAGTGGCGAGCGAACGCGGAAGAGGGCAAACCGTGAGTAGAAAATTTGCGGGGTACGGACTGCATTTAGGACTTAAGTTGTTAACCGAACGGCATGGGAAGGCCGGTCAGAGAGTGTGAGAACCACGTAGGTGAAAACGACAAGAGCCGAGCAAGTTCCAGAGTACGGCCAGACACGTGAAACCTGGTCGGAAGATGGGGGACCACCCTCCAACCCTAAATACTACCCAGTGACCGATAGCGTATAGTACTGTGAAGGAAAGGTGAAAAGCACCCCGGGAGGGGAGTGAAAAGAACCTGAAACCCTGTGCCTACAAGCACCTAGAGCACGTCAATGTGTGATAGGGTACTTTTTGTAGAACGGTCCGGCGAGCGTATGTATGGAGCGAGGTTAAGGACTTCAGGTCTGGAGCCGAAGCGAAAGCGAGTTTGAAAAGGGCGTTAAGTTGCATACAATGGGCCCGAAACCGGGTGACCTACCCATGGTCAGGTTGAAGTGGAAGTAAAACTCCATGGAGGGCCGAACCGACCTCCGTTGAAAAGGCGGCGGATGAACTGTGGGTAGCGGAGAAATTCCAATCGAACCCGGAGATAGCTGGTTCTCCCCGAAATAGTTTTAGGACTAGCCTCAACTTAGATATCTGGAGGTAAAGCACTGAATAGCCTAGCGGCCGAGAGGTTAGCGAAGCTTATCAAACTCAGAATGCCAGAATATTAATGGTTGGGAGTCAGACAGTGTCAGATAAATGTCATTGTCAAAAGGGAAACAGCCCAGATCTACAGCTAAGGTCCCAAAGTCAGGTTAAGTGGAAAACGATGTGGAGATACGCAGACAACCAGGATGTTGGCTCAGAAGCAGCCACTCATTCAAAGAGTGCGTAATAGCTCACTGGTCGAGCGTCTCTGCGCGGAGAATTTAACGGGGCTAAACCTGACACCGAAGCTTAGGCAATGTAGTAATACATTGGGTAGGGGAGCGTTGTATACGCGGTGAAACAGTAGCGCAAGCGGCTGTGGAGTGTATAGAAGTGAGAATGCCGGAATGAGTAGCGCGAATGCAGTGAGAATCTGCATGGCCGAAAGCCTCAGGTTTCTGGAGGAAGGTTCGTCCGCTCCAGGTTAGTCGGGAGCTAAGGTGAGGCCTAACGGCGTAGCCGATGCACAGACGGTAGAGATTCCGTCACCACCAAAAAGAGTTAAACACAGGGACACATTTGAAGTCTCGGAGCCGGGTGTTGGTTCCGGTAGCGATCGAGGGAAGTTAGTACCGAAGTCCGAGATGGAAGATGGCGAGAAAAGCTGTGTGTATTTCTGCGGTGCCCGTACCGCAAACCGACACAGGTAGGTAGGAAGAAGATTCTAAGGCCAACGGGAGAAGGGTTGTTAAGGAACTCGGCAAATTGACCCCGTAACTTCGGGAGAAGGGGTGCTCTAGCGATAGAGCCGCAGAGAATCGGCCCAAGCAACTGTTTACCAAAAACACAGGTTTGTGCTAAATCGAAAGATGACGTATACGAGCTGACGCCTGCCCGGTGCTGGAAGGTTAAGAGGAGATGTGCAAGCATTGAATCGAAGCCCCAGTGAACGGCGGCCGTAACTATAACGGTCCTAAGGTAGCGAAATTCCTTGTCAGGTAAGTTCTGACCCGCATGAAAGGCGTAATGATTTGGGCACTGTCTCGACAGCCCGCCCGGCGAAATTGTAGTACCGGTGAAGATGCCGGTTACCCGCGACAAGACGGAAAGACCCCATGGAGCTTTACTGTAGCCTAATATTGGGTTTCGATGTTGCATGCACAGGATAGATGGGACACTGGGAAGTGATCGCTTTGGCGGTCATGGAGTGGCCGTTGGGATACCATCCTTGCGATATTGGAATTCTAACCTGCGCCTTTGAATCAAGGCGGGGGACATTGTTAGGTGGGCAGTTTGACTGGGGCGGTCGCCTCCTAAAGAGTAACGGAGGCGTTCAAAGGTTCGCTCAGCTTGAACGGAAATCAAGCAAAAGAGTGCAAACGCAGAAGCGAGCCTAACTGCGAGACTGACGGGTCGAGCAGTAACGAAAGTTGGAGTTAGTGATCCGGTGGTATGTGAGTGGAAATGCCATCGCTCAACGGATAAAAGTTACCCTGGGGATAACAGGCTGATCTCCCCAAGAGTCCACATCGACGGGGAGGTTTGGCACCTCGATGTCGGCTCATCGCATCCTGGGGCTGTATTCGGTCCCAAGGGTTTGGCTGTTCGCCAATTAAAGCGGTACGCGAGCTGGGTTCAGAACGTCGTGAGACAGTTCGGTCCCTATCTGTCGTGGGCGCAGGATATTTGATGGGAGCTGTTCCTAGTACGAGAGGACCGGAGCGGACGTACCTCTGGCGCACCAGTTGTTCTGCCAAGAGCATAGCTGGGCAACTATGTACGGATCGGATAAACGCTGAAAGCATCTAAGCGTGAAGCCGACCCAAAGATAAGATATCCCACTGATTCAATCAGGTAAGATCCCTTGAAGACTACAAGGTTGATAGGCACAATGTGTAAGTGGAGTGATCCATTCAGCAAGCGTGTACTAATAGATCGAGGGCTTGACCACAATTCGCTTGAGACTTTTTAAGTCAACGAAAAAATGTTAGCAGTAATTATTCAGTTTTGAAGGCACGTCCTTCTAAGAAATACTGGACAGTGACACAGAAATGTGCTATACTGATTCAGTCAGATCGGTCGGTGTCGATGACGGTGAGGTTCCACCTGTTCCCATTCCGAACACAGAAGTTAAGCTCACTTGTGCCGAAGATAGTTAGCTGGAAACGGCTTGTGAAAATAGGTAGTCGCCGACTTGAACAGAAAGCTCCTGTGAGAGAAATCTCAGGGCTTTTTTGTTGCGTTTTGGGGCAGAAAATAGTATCATAAAGAAAAACCTTATATTTTCTACAGATTTTCCTGTTACACTGAATGTACAAAGAAAGGAGATTCTGTATGGATAAACTGACGAAAAAAAAAAGGGCTGGACGGTACCCAGCTCAAGACCATTGCACTGGTGCTGATGGTGCTGGACCACATTCATTATTTCTTTGAATTCACCGGCTGCATCCCGGTGGTGTTCAGTATGGTGGGGCGGCTCAGTGCGCCGCTGTTCCTGTTCTGCACGGTGGAGGGCTTTGCCCACACCCATGACCGCAAGCGGTATTTTATCCGCATCTGGGCTATTGGCGCGGCGATGGCGGCCCTGGAATTTTTTATGATCTACGCCAAGGCCTTCCGGCGTGGGGATGGCTTCTACCCGCTGAACGCTATTTTTCAGGACCTGATGCTGCTGTGCATCGTCTGGCAGGGCATCGACTGGCTGCGGGAGAAAAAGCTCGCAAAGGGCATTGCTGCCATTGCCGCTGTGCTGTGCTGGCCTTATGTGGTGCTCGTATTTCTGCTGCTTTTCCCCGGGGTGCAGGAGATGCCCATCGCTTCGACAGTCGTGGCATTTGTCGTCACCAGCCCGCTGCCCATGTGGAGCAGCATTACGGACGGCGGCTGGAGCTTTTTGCTGGGCGGTGTGCTGCTGTATGCATTGCGTGGACGGCGCAAAGTGCAGCTGACGGCATGGGCGCTGACTGTTTTCCTGTGTGACTTTGCACTGACCTTCGGGATGGCTTGCCGGCAGGAGGGCTTTGTATGGACACAGATGTTTACCGCCTACTACGAGTGGTTCGGGGTGGCGGCGGTGCTGCTGATGCTGCTGTACAACGGGCAGCGGGGCAAGGGCCACAAGCAGTTGTTCTACTGGTTCTACCCGGCCCATGTGTACCTGTTGTATGGGGCATCCTGCCTGGTTTATAACATGTTGAGGTGATTTTGTGGCAAATATTCTGGCGGTGGATGACAACCCGGAGCTGTGCAGTCTGATCCGCACAGCCCTGGAACGGGACGGTCATCGGGTAGAGACCCGGGACTCCGGTGCCGGGTTGACGGAGGCCCTTTGCCGCTGGGCAGACTGCATCCTGCTGGACGTGATGATGCCCGGGGAGGACGGCTTTGGGGTGTGCCGCCGGATCCGGGGGCTTACGGATGCCCCCATCCTTTTTCTGACGGCCCGGACCGATGAAGCCTCGGTGCTGGAGGGGCTGGGCATTGGCGCAGACGACTTTTTGTCCAAACCCTTCCGGGTGGCAGAGCTGCGGGCCCGGGTGGCTGCCCACCTGCGGCGGCAGAACCGGACCCCCATCCACCGGATGGTACGGGGAGAGGCTGCCTTTGACCTGTCGGGCCAGACCCTGTCGGTGGCAGGGCAGTTGCTGCCCCTGACCCGGTCGGAGTATGCCATCTGCCAGTATCTGGCCCTCCACGCCGGGCAGATCTTTACCAAGGAGCAGATCTACGAGGCGGTGTTTGGGGTGGACGGCACCTCCGACGACACCGCCGTGACCCAGCACATCAAGAATATTCGCAATAAGCTCCGGGCAGCTGGGGTGTCGGAGCCGGAAAAGCTGCTCAAGACCGTGTGGGGAGTGGGGTACCAATGGAAAAGCGAAAACTGACCTCCCTGCGCCGGGTGCTGCTGCAATATCTGCTGCAGACGGCCCTGGCCTGTATAGTGGCAGCGGCAGTGTGGTTTTTGCTGCTGCTCCTGCTGATCCAAGGTGGGTGGGTCCTGCCTGCGGACCAGGCAGCCCGGGCCTGCCAGAAAGCGGCCCAGGAGGTTCTGCCCTACATGACCGCCCAGGAACTGGAGGCCACGGGGCTGGACCCCCTATGCCGCTATGCCCTGTTTGCAGATGCCCACAGCCAGGAGGTGCTGGCCACCAACATGAACGGCCAGCAGCTGCAGCAGGCCATGGAGGCGTGGCAGGGGCGAAAACGGTGGCATTTTGGCTACACTCAGTATTATATGAACGCAAAATTGCAGGATGGCAGCCTTTGCCTGCTGCAATTTGACTATTCGGTGCCCTATGCAGACCCGGCTCTGCGAGGCAAGCTGCCGGACCTCCAGGGCTTCCACCTGACATTGGGGCTACTGCTGGTGCTGGGGGTCATTGCCTGGAGCACCCGGCGCACCGGACGGTTCCTGGCCCGGGAGACGGAAAAGCTCACCGCCGCTGCCTGCAGTGTGGCCCGGCAGGAACTGGACCCGGCCTTGTTTGCCGGGGCCCGGGTGAGGGAATACGACGCCGTGCTGCAAGCCATGGAGACCATGGAGGACCAGCTGACCGACAGCCTGCAAAAGCAGTGGGTCCTGGAGCAGCAGCAACGGGAGCAGATCATCCAGCTGTCCCACAAGCTAAAGACCCCCTGACCATCATCCAGGGCAACGCAGAGCTGCTGGCGGAGGACCCCTGACGCCGGAACAGCGGCAGCAGGTGGAGTCCATCCTGGAGGGGGCGGAACAGACCCGGCTCTACCTGGGCAAGATCCGTGCCGAAGTGCAGATGCCACTGAAATACAAAACGAAAAAGAATGACAAAACATGCCGGATCGTAGAAAATTAAACGGCAAAAAGCAGCCCCGCCCGGAGCATGTCCCGGGCGGGGCTGCTTCGGGATTGCGCTATGAGGCAGAATCTGGTATGATGGAAAAAAAGCGGAAGAACCGCACGAAAAGGACGTCCCAAATCGTATTCCGAGTGAGGTGAGGAAGATGAAACTGCTTTTTAGACAGCGTGCATTCAGCTGGTTTGACAGCTACGACATCTACGACGAAAACGAAAACACCGTGTATGTGGTCAAGGGGCAGCTGTCCTGGGGGCACTGCCTGAAGATCTACGACCCGGAAGAACAGCAGGAGCTGGGCACCGTCAAGGAAGAGATCCTGACCTGGCTGCCCAAGTTTGAGCTGTACGAGGGCGAGACCTGCATCGGCACCCTGAAAAAGGAGCTGACCTTCTTCAAGCCGAAGTACAACATCGACTTCAATGGCTGGCATGTGGAGGGCGATGTGTTCGAGTGGGACTATACCATCACCAGCCCGGACGGCGGCACGGTGGCTGCCGTGTCCAAGGAACCGTTCCGCTGGACGGACACCTACGTTCTGGACATCACCGACCCGAAGGATGCGCTTTATGTGCTGATGTTCGTGCTGGCCATCGACGCGGAAAAGTGCTCGCGGAACTGACCCGGATCAACGAAAAAGAGGAACGACAGCTGTCGTTCCTCTTTTTGTATAGCAGATTCTTTACTGGTTGTCGGCCACCATCATCTTGCTGGCCTTGTAGATGTCGCCGCAGCCGAGGGTGATGACCAGATCGCCGGGCTGGGCGTTCTGCTTGACCCAGTCGGCGGCTTCCTGCAGACTGTTCACCAGCACGGAGCCGGGGATCTGCGCGGCCAGCTTGGCGCTGGTGATGGTGGGGTCGTTGGGCTCCCGGCTGCCCATGATGGGGGTCAGCACGGTGATGTCGGGGATCTTCAGCACGTCCACGAAGTCGTTGAACAGCATCTTGGTGCGGCTGTATGTAAACGGCTGGTGCACGGCGATCAGGCGCTTGTAGCCCATTTCCTTGGCGGTGTTCAGGGTAGCGCGCAGCTCGGTGGGGTGGTGGGCGTAGTCGTCGATGACCAGTGCACCGTTGCACTCGCCGTACACCTCAAAGCGGCGGCCGGCACCCTTGAAGTTCAGGGCGGCCTCGGCGCACTGCTCCACGGTCAGGCCCACAAAACGGCACACAGCGCACATGGCCAGGGCGTTGTAGATGTTGTGGCGGCCCGGCACGGACAGGCGGATGTGGCCGGTGATCTTGCTCCACTCCTTGAGGTCGAACTCGAAGAAGCCAGGCTTATATTCCTGCACGTTGACAGCCTGATAGTCGCCGTCGTTCTCGATGCCGAAGGTCCGCACGCGGCGGTCCAGCGTATACATGACGTCCATGGTATTCTTGTCGTCGGCGTTGGCAAAGATCATGAACTGGGTCATCAGCGCAAAGCGCTTGAAGGCAAACTTCAGTTCGCCCATGCTGCCGTAGTAGTCCAGGTGATCGTTGTCGATGTTCAGCACCACCGACAGGTAGGGGGGTGAGCTTCAGGAAGGTCTCGGCGAACTCGCAGGCCTCAATGACGATGTCATCGCCCTTGCCGGCCTTGCCGTAGCCGTTGATCAAGGGCAGCTTGCCGCCGATGACGGCAGAGGGATCGCGGCCGGCCAACTCCAGCGCGGTGGTGATCATGGAAGTGGTAGTGGTCTTGCCGTGGGTGCCGGACACGCAGATGCTTTCCTTGTACAGGCGGCTCACATAGCCCAGCAGCACGCTGCGCTCGATGGTGGGGATGCCGTAGGAGGAAGCGGCACACAGCTCCACGTTGTCCTTGGAGATGGCTGCGGAATACACCACCATGTCCACACCGATGATGTTGTCGGCGCTGTGGCCCAGGCTGACCTTCACGCCCATCTCCCGCTCGTAGCGGATGATGCTGCCGTCCAGCACATCACTGCCGGAGATCTCGTAACCCTTGGCGGCCAGGATCTGGATCAGAGGATACATGCCGCTGCCGCCGCAGCCGATGAAGTGGATCTTTTTTACATTGTCCAGCAGATGCTGGTTGTAGTCGGTGTACATGAACATAGTAAGGCAAACCTCCAATAAATAAACGGCCGCAGAGCAGACCGATCCCAAACCATTTGAATACATCTTATTATATAATTTTTGGCGAATAAAATAAACAGGTAAAGCCGAATTTTCGGAAAGAACCATAAATCCCTGTGCAGATTTGTGAGATGTGTACAAGAAACCCGAAGCACAGGGCGGCTTCATAAAAGATTTACATTTATCGGCGCAAGATACTTAACAACTTTGAACCGTTTGTGATACAATAAAACGGAACAGCTTTGAAAGGAACCGAACAAAAAGGAGAAAAGACGTGAAGATCAAGATCACCGCGGACAGCACCTGTGACCTGTCCGAAGAGCTTTTTGAAGAAGTGGGACATCGCCCTGATGCCCATGCACATCCTGATGGGAGAGGACAGCTATCTGGACGGTGTGACCGTCCACCCGGCGGATGTGTTCGCTTATGTGAACAATGGCGGCAAGATGCCCAAATCCGCCGCCGCCAATCTGGTGGAATATACGGAATTCTTTGCCCCGTTTGCCAAAGAGTACGATGCTGTGATCCATATTTCGGTCAGCAGCAAGCTGTCGTCCTGCTTCCAGAATGCACGGCTGGCCGCCGGCGAATTCGAGAATGTCTGCGTCGTGGACAGCCAGAACATCTGCACCGGGCAGGGCTATCTGGTGCTGAAGGCAGCAAAGTGGGCCGCCGACGGACTGACGGCCCGCGCCATCCAGATGAAGCTGCAGAGCCTTGCCAAGCGGGTGGAGCTGAGCTTCGTGCTGGACCGGTTGGACTTCATGGCGAAAAGCGGCCGCTGCTCCGGCGTGCTGGCCTTCGGGGCCAATCTGCTGGGCATCAAACCGGCACTGGAAGTAATCAACGGCGAGCTGAAAGTAGTCAAAAAGTACCGCGGCAGCCTGCCCATCTGCGTGGGCAAGTACATCACCGACCGTCTGGCCGACCGGGATGACATCGAGGATGGGCTGGTGTTCATTTCCTCCTGCCAGCCGAAGCCCGGCTGCATGGAGGCCGTGAAAGCGGGCCTGAAGAAATACGGCCACTTCAAGGAATGCTGGGAAACAGACATCGGCACCACCATCGGCGGTTACTCCGGCCCCGGTACCATCGGCATCGTGTTTGCACAGGAAAAAAGTAAAAACGGGAGGCTGTTGCTGGGCAACAGCCTCCCGTTTTTCTCACAGAGAACGCCGCTTTAAGATCTCATCCAGAATGGCGTCGGCTACGTCGGCCTTGCTCATCAGAGGCAGTTCCCGGGTGCCGTCCGGGGTGATGAAGGTGACCACGTTGGTGTCCACGCCAAAACCGGCCCCGGCCACCTTGAGGTTATTGGCCACCACCATGTCCAGATTCTTTTTTGCCAGCTTGGCGGAGGAGTTTTCCACAAGATCTTTCGTCTCCATGGAAAAACCACACAGGAACTGGTGGGTCTTTTGAGGGCCGATGGTGCCCAGAATGTCCGGCGTGCGCTCCACCGGGATGGACAGGTCGCCGTCCTTTTTCTTGATCTTGTCGCTGGCCACGGTCACCGGGCGGTAGTCCGCCACGGCGGCGGCCATGATCAGCACATCGGTGGTGTCAAAGCGGCCGGTGACGGCTTCGTACAGATCCTGTGCGGTGGTCACCGGAACATCCGTGGTGAATTTGACCGGCGGCAGAGCGGTCTCGCCGTGGATGAGGGTCACGTCCGCGCCCCGCATGGCGGCGGCGCGGGCCAGTGCGTAGCCCATCTTGCCGGTGGAATGGTTGGTCAGGTAGCGCACGGGGTCCAGTGCCTCCTGGGTGGGCCCGGCGGTCACGGTGACACGCACTCCGGCCAGGTCCTTGGGCCGGGCGATGGTGTGCAGGATGTACTCGATGAGCACATCTTCCTTCGGCAGGCGGCCGCTGCCCACATCCTTGCAGGCCAGCACACCGCTCTCGGAGGGGATGACCGTGAAGCCATACCGCTCCAGCGTGGCGAGGTTGTCCTGCGTGATGGGGTTTTCCAGCATGCCGGTGTTCATGGCGGGGGAGACCAGTTTGGGGCATTTGGCCGCCAGCACCACGGTGGTGAGCATATCGTCGGCGATGCCGTGGGCCATTTTGGCGATCACGTTGGCCGTGGCGGGGGCCACCAGGATCACGTCGGCCTTTTTGGCCAGCGAGATGTGGGTGACCTCGAATTTGAAGTCGCGGTCAAAGGTGTCCACCATGCACTTGTGACCGGTCAGGGTCTCAAAGGTGATGGGAGTGATGAATTGGGTGGCGTTTTTGGTCATGATGACCTCCACATCGGCCCCCAGCTTGCGCAGTGCGCTGGCCACATTGGCCATCTTATAGGCGGCAATGCCGCCGGTGACGCCCAGAAGGACGCATTTGCCCTTTAAATCCATGTATAGACCTCCTGCAAAAACAGACTGTTTCCACATTTCTTTCTATAGTATAATGCAAAAGTTCCGCCAGCACAACAAAATCTTTGCGCGGGCTTGTATCGCAGGGCAAAATGCGGTAAAATACAGCTTGACAAAGAATAGAGGAAGCCGCCGCTCAAGCGGAACGGACAACTTTCCGGCCGGTGCGCCGGGAGTTTCTCTGAGGACCGTCCGCTGGGGTGGGACCCTGTTGCCGCAGGCAATAGGGCGGGCGATGGAATGCAACAGCAACGACCGCTGCCAGCGGCAGAAACAGGGAGTTGTCTGTTGGCCGCGGCCAGCAGGATGCAAGGCCCGCTCAAGGGCCGACGCAGACGCTGGGAGCCGCAACCCGTCCCCGCGTCAGGAGAAAGAGCGCCCGGCATATCATGCTTCGCGCTACAGAAAAGGAATTGAATATGATCTTAGCCATTGATATAGGCAACACCACCGTCGCCCTGGGGGGCATTCGGGACGGACGTGTATGCTTTGTGGCGCGCATGGACACGGTGCGCACCCGCACGGCTGCAGAATATCGTGCCGAAATGGACAAAGTATTTGCGCACCGCCGCCACCCGGAGCGGCCTATGCGGTTCGAGGGCGCTGTGCTCACCAGCGTGGTGCCCCAGATCACCGGGGCGCTGGCGGAGTGCGCCCGTTATTACACCGGCAAAAAGCCGGTCATTGTTTCGCCGGAGATCCGCACCGGCCTGACCATGGCCGTGGACGAGCCCCATGCCGTGGGCAAGGACCGGCTGGTGGATGCTGCCTATGCGGCGGCAAACTTCCCGCTGCCGGTGGTCACGGTGGATCTGGGCACCGCCACTACTTTTAATGTAGTGGACAAGGACCGGGTGTTCCGGGGCGGTGTGATCTGCCCGGGGCTTTCCACCGGGCTGCGGGCCCTGGGCGAACGCTGCGCCCAGCTGCCGCAGGTGCATCTGGGTTCGCCCAAGAGCGCCATCGGCACCAATACCGAAAAGTGTATGCTTTCCGGCTCGGTGATGGGTACGGCGGTGCTCATTGACGGCATGGTGCAGCGCATCGAAGAAGAACTGGGCCAGCCGGCCACGCTGGTGGTCACCGGCGGGTTGGCAAAATACGTTGCCCCGCTGTGCCGCCACCCGCTCACCTATGACCCGGAGCTGCTCATGAAGGGCTTGGCCTTGCTGTACCAGCTCAATGCACCCCAGCCCGCACCCCGCCACACTGCGGCGGGCGGCCGCAGGCCGGGCCAGCCGGGGCACCCCCACGCAAAGCGTCCGTACCCCAAAAAGCGCACCCGCCGCGAGCCGGAAGCGCTGGTGGGCTGACTTACGATCAAGGATAGGATAGGGAGAACAACATGAAAGTGGGCATTCTTGGCACGGGCAAGATCGTGCAGGAATTTTTGCCGTGGCTCGTGGAACACGCGCCGTTTACGGTGCAGGCACTGTGCAGCACGCCCCGCAGCGCCGAAAAGGCACAGGAGCTGTGCCGACAGTATGGCGTGCCGCAGCACACCACCAACTATCTGGAGCTGCTGCAGTGGGTGGATGTGGTGTACATTGCCGTGCCCAACCTGCAGCACGTCCGCTTTGCGCGGGTGGCGCTGGAGGCCGGGAAACATGTCATCGTGGAAAAGCCCTTGGCTCCCAGCGCGGCACAGACGGAAGAGCTGGTGGCACTGGCACGCCACAAAAAGGTGTTCCTGTTTGAGGCCGTCACCACCCAGTATCTGGAAAATTACGCCAAGATCCGGGAGCTGCTGCCCCGGGTGGGCACGGTCAGGCTGGTGCAGTGCAATTTCAGCCAGTATTCCAGCCGGTACGACGCCTTCTGCGCCGGAGAAACGCCCCCGGTGTTCGACCCGGCCTGTGCGGGCGGTGCCCTGATGGATCTGGGCGTGTACAACGTCAGCTACATCGTGGGCCTGTTCGGCGAGCCGAATCAGGTGCACTACACCGCCAACGTGGAGCGCGGCATCGACACCAGCGGCATCCTGACCATGGACTACACCGGCTTCAAGGCCGTGAGCATGGCTGCCAAGGACTGCGCCGCCCCGGCCCGGTGCATCATTCAGGGCACGAAGGGCTACATCCAGCAGAAATCCACCGCCAACTGCTGCGGTGGCATCACCTTCCACCCCAACGAGGGCAAGGAAGAGCACTACAACCTGAATGGGGGCCGCCCCCGGGAGGCCGCAGAGTTCGAGACGTTTGCCCGGGCGATGGAAAGCGGCGACCAGGAGCTGTGCACCCGCATGCAGGACACCTCCATTGCGGTGAGCCGGGTGCTCACGGTGGCACGCCGGTCGGCCGGCATCCGCTTCCCCGGCGAACGATAACGACATTCCCTCTTTGGAACACGCCCTGACACAACGCGCTCTAAGAGAACAATAAGAATATCCACAACAAAACCCGCACAGAGCGGGCAGGTTTGCGCCGTATCCGACGCTAAGGGCGGAACGGCAGCAGGAGGACAATTGAATATGAAAAACATGAATACCCGTACGCTGACCCGTGTGGCCCTTCTGGTGGCCATTGAGCTGGTCATGAAAGCTGTTGGCCTGGGCAGTGTGCCCATGGGCCCGCTGTACATGAGCTTTCTGACCCTTCCCATCGCCGTGGGTGCCATCACCATGGGCCCTGCCGTGGGTGCCATCCTGGGCGGCGTTTTTGGCGTAGTGAGCTTCTATGACGCCATCACCGGTGCATCTGCCATGACCGGTGCCCTGTTCCAGGTCAGCCCGCTGAACACCTTTATCCTGTGCGTGGGCATGCGTGTGCTCATGGGCCTGTGCGTGGGCCTGATCTTCAGCGGCCTCAAGCGGTTCGACAAGCCTGGCACCTGGAGCTACATCCTCAGCGCCATGTGTGCCCCGGCCCTCAACACCCTGTTCTTCATGGGCTACATTGTGCTGGCCTTCTACGGCTGCGACTATGTGCAGAATCTGGTGTCGGTCAAGGGCGCAGCCAACCCCTTCATGTTCGTGGTGCTCCTGGTGGGCGTCCAGGGCGTGGCGGAGTTCCTGGTGTCCGGCATCCTGGGCGGCATCGTGGCCCGTGCTGTGGCAAAGTATCTGAAGTAAAAAGGACGTGCGGCAGTCAGGGCGGCGCATCCGAAAAACGAATAGAGCTTGAAAGGGACTGCTGTGCAAAGGATGCACGGCGGTCCCTTTTTTTGATGGGAACTCCCTCAGGCATCGCGGATGCGATGCCAGCTCCCTCAAGGACGGAGCCTTTTACAGCGCGGGAAACCTTCCGGCAGCATCAAGGCCCCCTCTCCGAGGGGGCTGGCAAATCCGCAGGATCTGACGGAGGGAGTTTTTTCCGTCGTTCACGCACCAAAAAGCCTGCCCCGGCATAGGATGGCGCACAACACAGCGGGGGAGGAACGGCGGCATGGAGGGCAGAAAACGGATCGCGGTGGTGGGCAGCGATGCCCGGCAGGCGGCAGCAGGCCGCGCGCTGGCCCGGGCAGGCTATGCGGTGGCCGGGGCCGAGCAGGTGGCGCGGGCAGACGTGATCCTGCTTCCACTGCCGCTGGATGAGAGCCGCACCCCTCTGGCACAGCTGCTGCGGGCGGCCAAACCGGGGGCTTTTGCGCTGGGCGGGCGGCTGTCGGCGCAGGCGGTGGAAATCGCCCGGCAGGCCGGGGTGGAACTGGCAGACTACTTTGCCCGGCCGGAACTGGCCGTGTACAACGCCATCCCCACGGCAGAGGGCTGCATCGGCATCCTGCTGCAGCAGCGCACCCGTACCCTGTGGGGTGCGGAGGTGCTGGTGCTGGGGTTCGGGCCGGTGGGGCAGGCACTGGCCGTGCGGCTGTCGGCGCTGGGGGCCGGGGTGACCGTTTGCGCCCGACGGCCGGAGCAGCGTGCTCTGGCCGAGAGCCTTGGCCTGCGGGCTGCCCCGCTGACGGCTCTGGCCGGGCTGGCCCCGGCCTTTGACACGGTGGTGAACACCATCCCGGCCCCGGTGCTGGGGGACGGGGTGCTGGCCCGGCTGCGGTCCGGCAGCCTGATCGTGGATCTGGCCTCAAAGCCCGGCGGCACCGACTTTGCCGCCGCGGCCCGGCGGGGACACCGGGCCATCCATGCCCTCAGCCTGCCGGCCGCCTGCGCGCCGGAGCCGGCGGGCGAGGCGGTGGCGCGCACGGTGCAGACCATGCTGCAGGAGCGGGAGGGGAGGACACGATGATCACACAGAACCGAGGAACGATCGCATTTGCGGTATGCGGCAGCTTCTGTACACTGGAAGCAGCGCTGCAGTCTGCCCGCGCCCTGACAGCGCAGGGCTGGCAGCTGCTGCCGGTGATGAGTTTTGCCGCCCGGCAGGACACCCGCTTTGGCACGGGAAATTACTGGAAGGAGCAGCTGGAAGCCGCCGCCGGGCACCCGGTACTGGACACGCTGCAGGCGGTGGAGCCGCTGGGCCCCCGCAAAATGGCGCAGGCACTGGTGGTAGCCCCCTGCACCGGGGCCACGCTTTCCCGGCTGGCGGCGGGCCTGTCCGATACGCCGGTGACGCTGGCGGCAAAGAGCCTGCTGCGGGTGGGCTGCCCGGTGGTGCTGGCCGTGTCCACCAACGACGGGCTGGGTGCTTCCGGCGAGAACATCGCCCGGCTGTTCCAGCGCAAGCACTACTATTTTGTGCCCTACGGGCAGGATGACCCCGCCGCCAAGCCCCAGAGCCTGAAGGCGGACTTTGCCCGGCTGCCTGCCGCGCTGGAAGCCGCCCTGCACGGCGAACAGCTGCAGCCGGTGCTGCTGGGGCAAAGGGAACGTGCAATGGCTTTTCAGCCGGGGCAAAATGTGGTATACTAAAACCGATGTCCTGCCGGTGCGGCACGACGGGCAGCCAAACTTCCGGACGGAGAAAACCAGATGAAAAAACTGACCACGGCACTCTGTGCAGTGCTGCTTATGATCCTTGTGCTGATGCCTGGCGCGGCTGCGGCCGGTCCGGCACTCAGCGCTACCCGCGCGTACTGCATCATCGACGCGGACACCGGCCTTGTGCTGGCCCAGCAGAACATGAACGAAGAACTGCATCCGGCCTCCATCACCAAGGTGATGACCCTGGCCCTTGCCTGCGAAAAGGCGCAGGGCAGCTGGGATGGCGTGAAGCTCACCGTGAGCCACGAGGATGTCCATTCGCTGGCCGGCACCGATTCCAGCCACATCGCCCTGCAGGAGGGCGAAGAGGTGCCGCTGACCGATGCACTGTATGCCACCCAGATGGCCAGTGCCAACGACGGCGCCAACCTGCTGGCAGAGTATTTCGGCGGCGGGACCATCGCCGACGGCGTGGCAAAGATGAATGCACAGGTCCGGGAGCTGGGCCTTGCCCACACCCACTTTGCAAACCCCCACGGCATCAGCGGCGACGACCACTATACCAGCTGCTACGACATGGCGCAGATCCTGCGCTGGGCGCTGGAGCAGCCGGGGTTTGAGACGGTCTTTACCCGCAACGAGATGTACACCATGCAGCCCACCAACCTCCAGCCTGTGACCCGCTACTTCTCCCAGCAGGACAAGATGCGCATCGGTTCCAGCCGATACCACATCGACGGGATTCTGGGCTCCAAGCTGGGGTATACCAATACCGCACGGTACAGCTATGCCTGCCTTGCGGAGCAGAACGGCGTGCGCCTCATCTGCGTGACCATGCAGAGCGAGCTGAGCACCGACAAGTACAGCGATGTGCGCACCCTGCTGGACGATGCCTTTGCCACCTTTACCGGTTACACGGAGCTGTCCGGCGGCAGCGTGACGGCACAGCTTCCGGTGGCGGGCGGCGGCAGCACGCTGGGCACGGTCACGGTGGCCGATCCCGGCACGAAGCTGCTGCTGGCCGACGGCCTGACCGCAAAAAGACGTGGAGGTGTCGCTGGAACTGCCGGAGCAGTACCTGCTGGGCGATGACCCGGCGGTGTACGCGGTGTACACCATCCGGGGCGGTAAAAAGCAGGAGAGCACCAGCGTGAAGGTTCCGGCAAAGATCTCCGGCATGGTCGACCTGCTGGCTCAGAGCACCGGGGCACGGCTGGCTTCCTCCGGGGACGTGGCCCCCGGCCGCAGTGCCTGGATGCTGGCCGGCATCTCCCTGGGCTGCACGGCCGCCGCGGCCGTGGTCACCGTGCTGGTGATGCGGCTGGTGAACCGCATCCGGCGCAAAAAACGCCGCCGCTCCCGCCCGGGGCCGCGGCACGGCAACTGAGCGCAAAAGCCTGCCCGACCGCAGACTTTTCCAGATAAAAATCATGCTTCATCAAAAAAAAAGAGAGGTACAAGAATATGGGTAAGTTTACTTTCACACAGACCGAGATCCCCGGCGTGGTGGTCATTGAGCCGCAGGTATTCGGCGATGACCGCGGCTACTTCATGGAGACCTACCAGAAGGACCAGTTTGCCGAGGCCGGCATCGACAAGGAGTTCGTGCAGGACAACCAGAGCCGTTCCACCCGGGGCGTGCTGCGCGGCCTCCACTTCCAGAAGAACCACACCCAGGGCAAGCTGGTGCGCGTGACCAAGGGCGAGGTGTTCGACGTGGCCGTGGACTGCCGCCCCCACAGCGCCACCTTTGGCAAGTGGGTGGGCGTGACCCTGTCCGAGGACAATAAGAAGATGTTCTATATCCCGGAGGGCTTTGCCCACGGTTTCCTGGTGCTGAGCGATGTGGCAGAATTCTGCTATAAGTGCACCGATGTGTACGACCCCACCAGCGAGGGCGGCATCCCCTACGACGACCCCACCGTGAACGTGCAGTGGCCGGACTGCGGCTGCGAGCACAAGACCAGCGCAAAGGACAAGCTCCACGAGCCCTTTGCAGCCCAGAAGTTCGAATTCTTTGAAAAGTGGTGATCGCCCGTGGCAAAATGGAAGGCAATGTGGAACGGCTTCTGGCGCTACCGCTATCTGCTGTGGAACCTGGTCAGCCGTGACTTCAAGCTCAAATACCGCCGCAGTGTTCTGGGCGTAGTGTGGAGCGTGCTCAACCCGCTGCTGATGTGTCTGGTGTACTGGGCCGTGTTCAGCAGCCTGATGGACATGCGGGGCAGCGGCATCGACAACTTTGCGGTCTTTCTGATGTGCGGCCAGCTGCTGTTCAACTTCTTCAACGAGGCCACCTCCACCAGCATGAGCAGCGTGCTCAGCGCGGCCCCGCTGCTCAAAAAAGTGTATATCCCCAAGTATATCTTCCCGCTGGAAAAGTGCTGCTTTGCCATGGTGAACTGCGTGTTCAGCTTTGTGGCCCTGCTGCTGGTCATGATCTTTACCGGCGCACCCTTCCACCTCACCCTGATCGAGGCAGTGTACCCGCTGGTGACCCTGTTCTTCTTCAGCCTGGGCGTGGGTCTGTTTCTGGCGGCGGCCACGGTGTTCTTCCGGGACATCATGCACATCTGGAGCGTGTTCATCACGGCGCTGCTGTATTTCTCCGCCATCTTCTACGACCCCACCCAGATGACCTTTTCCATCGGCGGCTTCAACATGCAGCAGATCATCAAGCTGAACCCCATGTACTGGTACATCACGGGCTTCCGCCGTACCGTGATGTGGGGCATTCCGCTGGACTTCAACATGTTCGCGGTGTGCGGCATCTGTGCCCTCGTCTCCATGTGGGTGGGCGTGAGCGTGTTCCGCAAAACGCAGGACCGCTTTGTGCTGCATATTTAAGGAGGAAGAACAATGGAACCGATCATCAAAGTAGACAATGTTTCCATGTGCTTCAACCTCTCCAAGGAAAAGCATGAGAGCCTGAAGGAATATTTTCTGGCCATGGTGCAGGGCCGGCTGCAGTACGACGAATTCTACGCCCTCAAGGACGTGAGCCTGGACATCATGCCCGGTGACTTTTACGGCCTTGTGGGCCTGAACGGTTCGGGCAAGTCCACCCTGCTCAAGACCATTGCGGGCGTGTACAAGCCCAGCAAGGGCAAGGTGACGGTCAACGGCACCATTGCGCCCCTCATCGAGCTGGGCGCAGGCTTCGACATGGACCTGACTGCCCGGGAGAACATCTACCTCAACGGCACGGTGCTGGGCTTCTCGCCCAAGTATCTGGACGAGAAATTTGACGAGATCGTGGAGTTCAGCGAGCTGCAGAACTTCCTCGACGTCCCGCTGAAGAACTACTCCTCCGGCATGGTGGCCCGCATCGGCTTTGCCATTGCCACCATCACCAAGCCCGATATCCTCATCGCAGACGAGGTGCTGTCGGTGGGCGATTTCCTGTTCCAGCAGAAATGCGAAAAGCGCATGAAGGAGCTGATGGCGGGCGGCACCACGGTCATTCTGGTGTCCCACTCCATTGAGCAGATCGAGCGCATGTGCAGCAAGGTGGCATGGCTGAGCCACGGCCACCTGAAGATGAACGGCGATACCGAGACAGTCTGTGCGGCCTACAAGGCCACCCAGCGCGGCGAGGCATGAGTATGAACCTGCGACTGAAACGTGCCAGAGAGCTGGCAGGATATGCCGTGCAGCTGACCAAGGACGAGGGCCTGCCTACCATGCTCAAGCGGGGCGCGGGCTTTGTCAAACGCCGCTGTTTTGGCAAAAAGGCACGCTACCTGCCTGCAAAAAAGGTGCTGGAAGCCCAGCGCGCAGAGATGGCCGGAAAAACGGCCGCAGACTGCGGCCTGCCCACCATTTCCATCCTGACCCCGCTGTATAATACTCCGGAAAAATACCTGCGGGAATTTCTGGATTCCTTCGTAGGGCAGACCGCCCCCAACGGGCAGCTCTGCCTGGCCGATGCTTCGGACGCGCAGCACGGTGATGTGCAGCGCATCGTGGAGGAATATCAGGCAAAGAATCAACGAATCGTATACAAAAAGATCGAAAACAAGGGCATTGCGGCCAACACCAACGCCGCTGCGCAGCTGGCGACAGGGGAGTATCTGGCGCTGGCCGACCACGACGACATTCTGGCACCCCGTGCCCTGTACACCATGGGCAAGGCAGTTTTGCAGCTGCGGCAGCGTGGCGAGCCGGACGGCTTTTTGTACAGCGACGAAGCCCTGTTCAGCAAGAGCATCCGGCGGCCCATCGCGGCCCACTTCAAGCCGGACTATGCGCCGGATTACCTGCTGTGCTGCAACTACATCTGCCATCTGGCCGTGTTCAAAAAGGCACTGTGGGATGCTGTGGGCGGCGAACGCCCGGAGTGCGACGGCAGCCAGGACCACGACCTGTTCCTGCGTCTGCTGGAGCGCACCGGCGGTGCGGCCCATGTGCCGCAGGTGCTGTACTACTGGCGGGTGCACGCGGGGTCCACCTCCGGCGGTACGGAGGCCAAGCCCTATGTGGCGGCGGCGGCCAAAAAGGCGCTGGCAGATCATCTGGCCCGCACCGGCCGCACCGGTACCGTGGAGGATGGGCTGTTTCCCAGTACCTACCGGGTGAAGTGGGACATCGTGGGCGACCCGAAGGTGAGCATCCTGATCCCCAACAAGGACCACATTGACGATCTGGAAAAGTGCCTGCACAGCCTCTGGGCTAAGACCAGCTGGGACAACTTTGAGGTCATTGTCATTGAGAACAACTCCACCGACCCGGAAACGTTTGCCTACTATCAGAAAGCACAGCAGTGCTACGATGGCTTGCGGGTGGTCACCTACCCGAAAAAAGGCTTCAACTTTTCCGGCATCAACAACTTTGGCCGCAAATACGCCACCGGCGACTATCTGCTGCTGCTGAACAACGACGTGGAGGTGCGCAACGCCGACTGGCTCACTGAGCTGCTGCGGCAGTGCGCCCACCCCGGCGGGGCAGCCATCTGCGGTGCAGAGCTGTTCTACCCGGACGAGACGCTGCAGCATGCGGGCGTCATCACGGGGTTGGGCGGCTACGCGGGCCACAGCCACAAGTACAAAAAGGCCGGCGGCAGCGGCTACATGTTCCGTGCCGCCACCGTGCAGGATCTTTCGGCGGTGACCGGTGCCTGCCTGCTGGTGAAAACCAGTGTGTGGGATGAGATGGGCGGTCTGGACGAGGCCTTTGCGGTGGCCTTCAACGACGTGGACTTCTGTCTGCGGGTGCGGGAGGCCGGGTATCGCATCGTCTGGACACCCTATGCACAGCTGACCCACTACGAGAGCAAGAGCCGCGGCGGCGACGAGAAGGACCCGGTGAAGGCCCGGCGTTTTGCATCGGAGCAGCAGCGCCTGTATGACGTGCACGGGAAGGCCAACATTCTGGATGACCCGTATTACAACTCCAACCTGACCCGCGACCGGGAGGATTTTTCCGAGAGCGACGACCTGCGCAGCCTGAAAGAGGGCCGCGTGAGCGTGCGGTGGAGGTAAACCATGAACATCAAGGGACATTTTGAGACCATTACCCGGCACAAGCTGCTGGTGATGAAGTACTGCTTTGCCTGCGGGCTCTACGAGCAGGGCCTTGCCCACGACCTGAGCAAGTACAGCCCCACCGAGTTCATCCCGGGCTGCATCTACTATCAGGGGGACCGCAGCCCCAACGAAGCCGAGCGCGCAGACCGGGGCTATTCGTCTGCATGGCTGCACCACAAGGGCCGCAACAAGCACCATCTGGAATACTGGATCGACTATGCCAGCAACAAGACCGGGCTGGGCGGCATGAAGATGCCCCTGCGCTACGTCTGTGAGATGGTGTGCGACCGGGTGGCGGCCAGCCGGATCTATCTGGGCGACCAGTACACCGATGCCTCCCCGTGGGAATACTACGAGCGCAGCAAGAACCACTACCTGATGCACCCGGAGACCCGCGCCCTGCTGGAAAAGCTGCTGAAGATGGTGCGCGACCTCGGGCAGGACCGCACCTTTGCGTACATGAAGTTCCTGCTGGGCTGCCAGAAGGATTACTGAGCGTCATATCTGAATAAAAAATACCGCCGATGGTTCCATCGGCGGTATTTTTTCTTTGGGATGCTCCGCAGAAAACACAAAACCCCCCGCCCGGGCGGCACAGGCCGTTCAGGCTGGGGGGACAAGCGTGCGGGTCTACAGCACGCAGTTACTCTTCGTTGTCGTAGATGTGGATATAGCGCGGGGCGTTTTTGTCCTGCCACAGCAGCAGGGCGGCGGTGAGCGCCACAGCAAGGGTGGTAAACACGGCAAGCAGAGCCTTGAGAACTTTCATGGTCAGGAACCTCCTTGGTCGATCTTGTGCGGAGCACAGCAAGTGCTCCACCGGATAAGCAACTCTAGTATAGCATAATCCGCAGGGAAAGGCAAACGGCAGTACAAAGGAAAAAATACGGTGGTTAGAAAAAACTAACCATAAAAAAAGAGCAAGAAAGTTCAGGAAATCACATCATTTTTGCGGGGTTGTCGTTGACTTCCGACGCCAAAATGATACAATGGGTATGTTAAGCAGCTGCTGTCCCTGTACCAGTGCGCCTGCATGGGCGTGGGGGCGGCAATTCAAGCAGAATGGGGGATTTAATTCCATGTTGAACAAGCTGAAACGTGCGGCGCTTGGCGCGCATACGCCGCATGACAAAGCAACTGCTGCAAGCAAACCTGTTCCGATGCCTCTGCCCGCGCAGGTACGCATCCTGATGAGCCAGCACATTGGCGCACCCGCCAAGGCTCTGGTCAAAAAAGGGCGATGAAGTGTTCGTCGGCACCAAGATCGGTGAGGCGGGCGGCTTTGTTTCTGCCAACATCCACTCCAGTGTTTCCGGCACCGTGGCCGCGGTGGAGCCTTTCCGTCTGTCCAATGGCCGCACCTGTGATTCTGTGGTCATCAAGACCGATGGCAAGCAGACCGTTGACCCGGCCGTCCAGCCGCCGGTGGTGACCGATAAGGCCAGCTTTATGGCAGCCGTGCGCGAGTGCGGTCTGGTGGGTCTGGGCGGCGCAGGCTTCCCGACCGACGTCAAGCTGCAGCCCAAGCAGCAGGTGGATACCCTGCTGATCAACGCTTCCGAGTGTGAAGTGTGGCTGACCAGCGACACGCAGGAGATGCTGAACTGCAGCGATGACATCATCCGCGGCATCAAGGCCGTGCTGCAGTACACCGGCATCCCGAAGTGCATCATCGGCATTGAGAACAACAAGCCGGAGTGCATCGACCTGCTGTGCAAAAAGACCCAGGGCGACAGCACCATTGAGGTCAAGCCCCTGCCCAGTGTCTACGGCACCGGTGCAGAGCTGATCCTCATTGAAAAGTGCCTGGGCCGCGAAGTGCCCCACGGCGGTCTGCCCGCCGATGCCGGCGCCATCGTGATGAATGTGACCAGTGTGTCCACCCTGGGCAAGTATCTGGCCACCGGCATGCCGGTGGTGGAGCGTACCATCACCGTGGACGGCGACGCCTGCGCAAAGCCCCAGAACGTTGTGGTGCCTGTGGGCACTTCCTATCAGGACATCATCGACTTTGCCGGTGTCAAGGGCACCCTGGGCAAGGTGGTGGCCGGCGGTGCCATGATGGGCCCCGCTGTGGAGAACCTGAGCTACCCCACCACCAAGACGACCTCCGGTCTGATCCTGCTGAGCGAGGCTGCTGCCCAGCCCGCTCCGGTCAATCCCTGCATCCGCTGCGGCCGCTGCGTGGAGTACTGCCCCATGGGCCTGGAGCCCGTGGAGGTGAACCAGGCTTATGCTGCCCGTGACGTGCAGGAGCTGGGCAAGCTGCATGCAGACTACTGCTTCAACTGCGGCAGCTGCTCCTTCGTCTGCCCGGCCAAGCGCCCGGTGACCCAGATGATGAGCCTGGCAAAGGCATTCTACCTTGGTGAAATCAAAAAAGGAGGCAATAAGTAATGGATACGAAGCTTATTGTTTCGGCTTCCCCGCATGTGCGCAGCGAAGAGACCACGCAGAGCCTGATGGCCAACGTGATCGTGGCCCTGTGCCCCTGCGTGGTGGCCTCTGCCATCATTTTTGGCGTGCGTGCGCTGCTGGTCACGGCAGTGTCCGTCATTGCCAGCGTGGCCTTTGAGTGGCTGTACTGCAAGCTGCTCAAGAAGCCCAACCCCATCAGCGATCTGTCCGCTGTGGTCACCGGCATCATCCTGGCCATGAACGTGCCCGTGGGCATGCCCATCGGCCAGCTGATCATCGGCGATCTGGTGGCCATCATCATCGTCAAGCAGCTGTTCGGCGGCATCGGCATGAACTTTGCCAACCCCGCTCTGGTGGGCCGCATCGTGCTGTTCGTCAGCTTTGCAAGCTCCATGAACAACTGGGTGTTCCCGGATGCAGCGGTGGAACAGCTGTCCAGCGCTACCCCGCTGGCTGTGGCCGACAAGTCCAAGCTGAGCCTGCTGGATCTGTTCATGGGCATCCATGGCGGTGTGCTGGGTGAGACCTGCGCTCTGGCCATCGTGCTGGGCCTTGTCTACCTGGTGGCCACCAAGACCATCAGCATCGCCATCCCTGCTTCTTATGTGGGCAGCGTGTTCGTGTTCTACCTGATTGCTACCCGCGATCTGCACGCTGCGCTGGCAGCCGTGCTGAGCGGCGGCCTGCTGTTCGGTGCTGTGTTCATGGCCACCGACTACGTCACCAGCCCCTTCACCCTGAAGGGCAAACTGGTGTACGGTGTGGCACTGGGCATCGTGACCTTTGCCATCCGTTACTGGGGCAGCTACACCGAGGGCGTGTCCTTCGCACTGCTGTTCATGAACCTGTGGGTCCCGTACATCAATGACCTGACCCGTCAGACCCCGTATGGCTACGTCAAGCCTGCGAAGAAAGCGAAGGAGGGTGCTGACAAATGAGTAAGACCTCGAATTCCAACTGGGAGACTACCGTCAAGCCCATCGTCGTGCTGAGCGTGATCTCTCTGGTCGTCAGCCTGCTGCTGGCTCTGGTGAACTCCATGACCGCCCCGGTCATTTGCCGAGAACACCAAGCGCACCACGCTGGCTGCTTACGTCGGCGTGCTGCCTTCTGTCTCGGACGCTACTGAGCTGGAGGAAGTGACCGACTACACCACCGCCAATGTCACCGGCGTGGTCAAGGCTCCGGACGGCGGCCTGGCCATCAAGGCCGAGGAGTCCGGCTTTGCCGGCGGCATCGTCACCGTCATCGTCGGCATGGATGCCAACGGCACCGAGACCGGCATCTGGGTGGACGCTTCTACCCAGACCAAGGGCATCGGCAGCGGCGTTGCCGATGAAGATTTCCTGAAGCAGTTTGACGGCCTGGATTGCACCCAGAACGTTGTGATGGGTGAGAACGGCGTGGACGGCAAGACCGGCGCAACCTTCTCCTCCAAGGCTCTGTTTGCCGCCATCAACGACTGCGTCAACTGCTACAACGAGCTGGCATAAAGGAGGTTGGTAAGAAATGGCACAAGAAAAGAAGTCCAAGGTAAGCATCCTTACCAACGGCATCATCAAAGAGAACCCCGTTCTGCGTCTGGTTCTGGGTACCTGCTCCACGCTGGCTGTCACCACCGCCGTGTCCAGTGCTCTGGGCATGGGCGCTGCGTTCACCTTCGTGCTGGTGTGCGCCAACATTATGATCTCCTTGCTGCGCAAGGTGATCCCCGGCAAGGTGCATCTGCCCTGCTACATCGTCATCATTGCAGGTTTCGTGACCATCGTGCAGATGTTCATGCAGGCCTACATGGAGAGCCTGTACAACGCACTGGGCGTGTTCCTGCCCCTGATCGTTGTCAACTGCATCATTCTGGGCCGTGCCGAGATGTTCGCCTGCAAGAACAGCGTGGTGGACAGTGCACTGGACGGCATCGGCATGGGCATCGGCTACACCCTGACCGTTGTGCTGATGGCTACCATCCGTGAGATCCTGGGCAGCGGCACCTGGCTGGGCTTCAAGATCCTGCCGGACAGCGTTGCCAAGATCGGCATCATGACCCAGGCTCCCGGCGCATTCTTCTGCTTCGGCCTGCTGATGGCCGGCTGTGTGTGGCTGGAAGGCAAGCTGGACGCCCGCATCGAGCGCAAGAGCTGCTGTGACATTGACAACCTGAAGAAGGAGGCGGAATAAGATGCTCGTCAAACTCGCTGCTATCTTCTTCAGCATGATCCTTGTCAACAACTACGTGCTGGTGAAGTTCTATGGTATCTGCCCGTTCTTGGGCGTTTCCAAAAAGCTGGACTCCTCCGTTGGTATGTCCGGCGCTGTTATCTTTGTCATGTTCATGGCTACGGCTGTGACCTTCCCCATCCAGATCTTCGTTCTGGATCCGGCTGAGCTGGGCTACCTGCAGACCATCGTGTTCATTCTGGTCATCGCCGTGCTGGTGCAGTTCATCGAGATCTTCCTCAAGAAGTATGTCGTTGCCCTGTACAACTCGCTGGGCGTTTACCTGCCCCTGATCACCACCAACTGCTGCGTGCTGGCTGTCACCATCCTGGTCGTGGATGACTACGGTGCAGATGTGGCAGCTCTGGGCTTTGGCGCTGCCTACATTGAGGCTCTGGTCTGCTCCATCGGCGCAGGCGTCGGCTTCATGCTGGCCATGGTCATGTTCAGCGGTGTGCGCAAGCGCGTGGAAGCCTGCGATCCCCCGGAACCCTTCAAGGGCCTGCCCATCACCCTGATCGCAGCAGCAATCACCAGCCTGTCCTTCATGGGCTTCGGCGGCATCGTCGAAAACCTGTTCAATGTCACGCTGTAAGGGAGGAACAGGAAAATGAGTATTGTATCTGCTGTTGTTCTGTGTACCCTCGTGGGCGCAGTCGGTGCCATCATCCTGGTGGCAGCGTCCAAGTTCATGGCGGTCGAGGAAGACCCCCGCATTGAGGAAGTTGCCGGCTGCCTGGCCGGTGCAAACTGCGGCGGCTGCGGCTACGCAGGCTGCGCCGACTACGCAAAGGCCGTTGTCATGGACGGCGCCCCCTGCGACAAGTGCGCACCCGGCGGCCCCAAGGCTGCTGCCGCCATCGCCAAGATCATGGGCGGCGAGGTAAGCGCTGTGGAAAAGAAGGCTGTGGTCCAGTGCCAGGGCAATACCGAGCACTGCAAGCCCAGCTATGACTACAAGGGCATCCAGACCTGTGCCGCTGCTGCGGCCCTGTACGGCGGCCCCAAGACCTGCTCCTTCGCCTGCATCGGCCTAGGCGACTGCACCAAGGTGTGCAAGTTCGACGCCATCCACATCGTGGACGGTGTGGCCAAGGTGGACAAGGACAAGTGCACCGGCTGTGGTGCCTGCGCCAATACCTGCCCCAAGAAGGTCATCATGATCGACGCTGCCGGCCCGCGCAAGCCCGTTGTCATGTGCTCCAACAAGGACAAGGGCGCTGTGGCCAACAAGGTCTGCACCACCTCCTGCATTGCCTGCGGCATGTGCGAGCGCACCTGTAAGTTCGACGCCATCCATGTGGTGGACGGTGTGGCCCGTGTGGACTATGACAAGTGCAAGGGCTGCGGCATGTGCGCCCAGAAGTGCCCGAAGAAGATCATTCTCTTCCCGCTGAAGGACGATCCGTATCCCCCGAAGCCCGTGGTGAAGCCTGCTGCCCCGGCAGCGGCCAAGCCCGCCGCTCCTGCCGAAAAGCCCGAGACCAAGGCAGAGTAAAAATCGCATCAAGCAAACCCTGAAAGAAGGGATGGACAAGCGTCCATCCCTTCTTTTTTGCGCTTTGGGGTAAAATCCGGTTGCGCTGGGGCAGAATTGTGGTTTAAGGGAGAAAAAGACCCTTGCGGGAGAAATCGAGGAACATCATGGAACAACAGAGCACACGTCTGCGCAATGCGGGCTTTGCGACCTTCTTTTTCAGCGGCATCTGCTCCATCAGTACTTTTCGATTCCTCTGGCCTTTGCGCTGAACTCGCACCCGCAGTAATCCTGCCGGTACAGGCCATATTCCTCCGAAAGCTGCAGACTGCGCAGATAGCCGTTGTGCTTTTTGAAGTCCGAGGGCAGATGTTTCACGCCGAACTCCGCTTCCAGCTCCTGCCCGATGGCGTTGATGCGTTTGGCGTCCTTGTGGGGGCTGATGGACAGGGTGGTGGTGAACCAGTCGAAGCCGTGCTCGGCGGCGTACTGTGCCGCCCGGCGCATCCGCAGCCGGTAGCAGACGGTGCAGCGGCCGCCGCGCTCCGGCTCGGCTTCCAGCCCCTGCACGGCGGTGTAGAACTGCTGGCGGGTCGTAGTTGTCCTCCACCACGGTCACCCCCAGCGGGTGGGCGGCGGCCACAAACTTTTTCAGCTCCTCGCCCCGGCGGTAGTATTCCTCCGCCGGCCAGGTGTTGGGGTTGTAGTACAGCACCGTGATGTCAAAATATTGGCACAGCTGCTCCAGCACCGCGCTGGAGCAGGGGCCGCAGCAGGCGTGCAGCAGCAGCCGGGGCCGGGCGTCGCCCAGAGTTTTCAACACGGCGTCCATCTGCTGTGCAAAATTCAATTGAGTTGCCATTGCTATCATCCTCTGTTATAATGTTTCTGCTGACATTATAGCATATTTTGCGCTGAAATACAGGAGGTTCCCCATGACCCAGGAAAAGATCGCCCGCATCAACGAGCTGGCGCACAAGAGCAAGACCACCGGCCTGACCGATGCCGAAAAGGCCGAGCAGCAGACCCTGCGGCAGGAGTATCTGGCCGATGTCAAGGCCAGCCTGCGCGCCCAGCTGGACCGCACGTCCATCCAGGAGCCGGACGGCACCATCCACAAGGTGACCCGCCGCACGGACGCAAAAAAGCCCCGCAGCTGAGCGGACCGCTTCCGGACCCGAATTTTGGAGGAAAATGCAGCCGAAAGGTGCGTTTTCCTCTTTTTTTGCGCGGCAGACTGTGTTATACTATACTAGTATTGGTGCGTGCTGAATGCGCGCGCCGTCGTATTTTCCCAAGGTGGCGTATCCCGGGCAAGGTGCACGGAAAAGGCTGTCTCTTGAAAAAAGGATAAAGAGGTCATTTATTATGCTTACTGCAATCACGGGTATCAACTGGGGCGATGAGGGCAAGGGCCGCATGGTCGACCTGATCAGCCAGGAGTATGACATCGTTGCACGTTATCAGGGCGGCAACAACGCTGGCCATACGGTCAAGAACGAGCGCGGCAAGTTCGTGCTGAACCTGCTGCCCTCCGGCATCCTGCGCCCGAACGTCGTCTGCGTCATGGGCAACGGTATGGTCATCGACCCGCATCATCTGGACGGCGAGATCAACAAGCTGCGCGAGCAGGGCATTGACATCAGCCCCGCCAATCTGAAGATCTCCGACCGTGCAACCATCACCATGCCCTATCATGTGGCAGAGGACGGCCTGGAAGAGGCCCGTCTGGCCAAGACCGGCGCACAGTTCGGCTCCACCAAGCGCGGCATCGCCTACGCTTACGGCGACAAGTACATGAAAAAGACCCTGCGCATGGGCGACCTGCTGCACCTGGACGACGCTGTGAAGAAGCGCCTGATCACCATGGTGGACGCCAAGAACCTGGTGATGGAGGGCAGCTACAACGCCGACCCCATCAGCGTGGACGAGATGTGGGCATGGCTGGAGAAGTATGCCGCCATCTTCAAGGATTACATCTGCGATGTGGGCCAGTACCTGGCCGATGCAGACGCTGCCGGCAAGAAGGTGCTGTTTGAGGCACAGCTGGGCGCTCTGCGCGACATCGACTTCGGCATCTACCCCTACACCACTTCTTCCAACGTCATCGGTGCTTATGCCCCCATCGGCGCAGGCATCCCGGGCCACAAGCTGCACAACTCCATCGGTGTCATGAAGGCTTACTCCTCCTGCGTGGGTGACGGCCCCTTTACCGCAGAGCTGGCCATGACCGAGGAAGAAAAAGCACGCTCTGCGTGAGGCAGGCCACGAGTATGGCGCTGCCACCGGCCGTCCCCGCCGCGTGGGCCCCATCGACCTGGTGGCAAGCCGCTACGGCGTGTTCTGCCAGGGCTGCGACGAAGTCGCCCTGACCCTGCTGGATGTGCTGGACTACATGGACAAGATCCCCATGGTCACTGCTTACAAGCTGAGCGACGGCACCACTACCACCCGCTTCCCCATGGGCGAGGCACTGGACACCGCACAGCCCGTGGTGGAGTACCTGCCCGGCTGGCACTGCGACATCACCGCAGCCCGCAAGTGGGAGGACCTGCCCAAGGAGGCGCAGGCTTACGTCGAGTACCTGGAAAAGGCCGTGGGCTGCAAGATCACCTACATCTCCGTGGGTGCCGAGCGTGAGGCTTACGTCCACCACGTCTGATCCCGGACACCCTGCGCGAATCCAACACAGAAAAGGAAGCGTCACAGATGTATGATATCATTACCGACAGCGCCTGCGACCTGACGCTGGACACTGCAAAGCAGCTGGGCGTGGAGGTCGTGCCCTTCTACGTTTCGCTGGATGGCGAACACTACCGCAAAGAGGGCAAGGAGATCACCGTGCGGGACTTCTACCAGTTCATGGTGGACAACCCGGCGGCATACCCCAAGACTAGCCTTGCCTCCATCGAGGACTTTGAAACGGCCTTCCGGGCCCATGCCGCGGCAGGCCGGGATGTGGTCTGGTGTTCACCGGCAAGATGAGCGGCTGCGTGGGCAGCGCCCGCAATGCCCGGGAACTGGTGCTGGAGGACTACCCCGATGCCCGCATTGAGGTGATGGACAGCACGGCGGCCACGGTCACCGAAGCCGTCATGGTGGAAAACGCTGTGGCCATGCGGGATGCCGGCTGCTCGCTGGATGAGACGGTGACCTGGCTGGAAGCCGAAAAGGTGACCAACCAGATCTTCTTCACAGTGGGCAATCTGGACTACCTGATCAAGGGCGGACGCATCGGCAAGGTGACCGGACGGGCCGCCAACATGCTGGGCATCAAGCCCATGATCCTGTTCAAGGATGGCGAGATCTTTTCCGGCGGCGTGGCCCGCGGCCGGCAGAAGAGCTTTGAAAAGGCGCTGGAGCAGCTGATGAACTATCTGGCTGCCCACGGCGGCACGCCTGACGACTACCGCATCACGGTGGGCTATGGCTATGACGCCGACGAGGGCAAGCGCCTGTGGATGCAGACCCGTGCCGCCCTGCGTGCCAAGTACCCCGGTGCACAGTGTGAGGTGGGCCTGCTGCAGATCGGCTGCACCATTGCGGTGCACACCGGCCCCTATGCGCTGGGCATGGGTGTGATGCGCCGCTGGAAAAAGCAGGGCTGACAACGGCCCTGCCGCTTCCGGAACCCCATAAGAAGGAGAGATACCATGCAGATTTTCAACACCCTGACCCGTCAGAAGGAAGAATTTGTGCCGCAGGTGCCGGGCGAGTACCGCATCTACGTCTGCGGCCCGACGGTTTACAACTACATCCACATCGGCAACGCCCGGCCGCTGATCGTGTTTGATACCCTGCGCCGGTATCTGGAATACAAGGGCAACAAGGTGATCTACGTTTCCAACATCACCGACATTGATGACAAGCTCATCAAGAAAGGGCAGGAAGAGGGCACCTCCATGAAGGAGGTGGCTCAGCGCTTCGAGGCCGAGTACCTCAAGGATGCCGAGAGCCTGAATTGCAAGAAGCCCACGGTCCAGCCCCGCGCCACCGAGCACATCCAGGAAATTCTGGACATCGTCAAGGACCTGATCGACTCCGGCCATGCCTACGTTGCCAAAAACGGCGACGTGTACTTCCGCGTGAAGAGCGATCCCAGCTACGGCAAACTGAGCCACCTGAAGCTGGACGATCTGGAGAGCGGCAACCGGGAGCTGCGCAGCCAGATGGACGACGATCTGAAAGAGGACCCCGCCGACTTTGCCGTGTGGAAGGCTGCCAAGCCCGGCGAACCTGCCTGGGAGAGCCCCTACGGCATGGGCCGCCCCGGCTGGCACATCGAGTGCAGCGCCATGAGCCGCACCCATCTGGGCAAGACCATCGACCTGCACTGCGGCGGTCAGGATCTGATCTTCCCCACCACGAGAACGAGATCGCGCAGAGCGAGTGCGCCAACGGCTGCGAGTTTGCCCGCTACTGGATGCACAACGGCTTCATCAACGTGGACAATCAGAAGATGTCCAAGAGCCTGCACAATTTCTTTACCGTGCGGGACGTGGCCAACGTTTACGGCTATGAGCCCATCCGCTACTTCATGCTGACTGCCGGCTACCGGATGCCCCTGAACTACACCATCGACCTGATCGAGGCCTGCAAGAACAGTCTGGAGCGCCTGTACACCTGCCGCGAGAATCTGGACTTTACCCTGAGCAAGGGCAATTTCGGCACCGACGAGAGCCTGAAGGAGAAGGCTGCCGAGGCAAAGCAGAAGTTCTGCACCGCCATGGACGACGACCTGAACACCCCGGACGCACTGGCTGCCGTGTTTGACCTGGTGAAGGACATCAACACCCTGTCCGCAACTTCCAGCAAGGAAGCACTGGAGACCGCTGCCGCCGCCTTTGACGAGATCACCGGTGTGCTGGGCCTGCTGTACAACCGCAAGAAGGATGAGGTGCCCGCCGAGGTGACCGAGCTGGTGGCCCAGCGCGCCGCCGCTAAGAAGGCCAAGGACTTTGCCACCGCCGATGCGATCCGCGCCAAGCTGACCGAGATGGGCTGGGCCGTCAAGGACACCGCACAGGGCCCCCAGCTGAGCAAGCTGTAAGGCTTATCTTATAAACAAAAAGGGAGCGTTTCCGTGCAGGAAACGCTCCCTTTTTTGCAGGCTGAAAATGGATCACGGACGCCGGGTCACAGGAACCAGCGCTCCGAGAGGATCCACCAGATCCCCGGCAGGTTGATGGGGAACAGGTTGTAGAACAGATCGCGCAGGGCAGTGAACATGAAACAGACCTCCTTTCCAAAGATGATCAGGCAAAAAATGCCTTCAGCAGAAGCAGCAGCACTTTGAAGAAATTCCCGGTGCCGAGCAGCTTATACAGCGAGACAAGAGTAGACAGCATGCGTTGTTTGCTCCTTTCCATGGGGTGGGGGCAGAAGAGTGCCTCCGCCCGCCTCATAGAAGATACGAACCGGCGGTGCCAAAAATTGCAAACAGGATGCTGGAATTTTTTTCCACAACGCAAAAAAGCGGCGGCACCCGCTGTGGATGCCGCCGCTTGCAGTGTGAGTTCTGGAAAAATGGCTCAGCGCTTCACGTTGAAAGCTGCCATGCCGGGGTAAACGGCGCTGCCGCCCAGCTGCTCCTCAATGCGCAGCAGCTGGTTGTACTTTGCCACACGCTCGGTACGGCTGGGAGCACCGGTCTTGATCTGGCAGGTGTTCAGCGCCACGGCCAGATCGGCAATGGTGGTGTCCTCGGTCTCGCCGGAGCGGTGAGAGCTGATGGCGGTGTAACCGGCCTTGTGGGCCATCTTGATGGCCTCCAGCGTCTCGGACACGGAGCCGATCTGGTTCAGCTTGATCAGGATGGCGTTGCCGGCACCCAGCTGGATGCCCTTGGCCAGACGCTCGGTGTTGGTGACGAACAGGTCATCGCCCACCAGCTGGACCTTGCCGCCCAGCTCGCGGGTCATCTCCTGCCAGCCCTCCCAGTCCTCTTCGTCCAGACCATCCTCGATGGAGATGATGGGGTACTTCTCCACCAGGCTCTTCCAGTGGGCGATCAGCTCGCTGGAGGTGAACTCGGTGCCCGCCTTGGGCAGCTTGTAGAAGCCCTTGCCCTTGGGGCTTTTCCACTCGGAGGAAGCGGCGTCCATGGCCAGCATGAAGTCCTTGCCGGGCAGATAGCCGGCCTTTTCGATGGCGGCCAGAATGGTCTCGATGGTCTCCTCATCGCTGGACAGGTTGGGGGGCAAAGCCGCCCTCATCGCCCACAGAGGTGGCCAGACCCTTGGCCTTCAGGATGGAAGCCAGAGCATGGAACACCTCGGCACACCAGCGCAGGGCCTCCTTGAAGGAGGGGGCGCCCACCGGCATGATCATGAACTCCTGGGTGTCCACGGTATTGGTGGCGTGGGCACCGCCGTTCAGGATGTTCATCATGGGCACGGGCAGGCGGTTGCCGTTCACGCCGCCCAGGAAGCGGTACAGGGGCATGTCCAGCGAAGCGGGCAGCGGCGCGGCAGGCGGCAATGGACACGGCCAGAATGGCGTTTGCGCCCAGGTTGGACTTGTCCTTGGTGCCGTCGGCCTTGATCATAGCGGCGTCGATGGCGTAGATGTCGGAAGCATCCATGCCCACCACAGCGTCGGCGATCACGGTGTTGATGTTCTCCACGGCCTTGGTCACGCCCTTGCCCAGGTAGCGGCCCTTGTCGCCGTCGCGCAGCTCCAGCGCCTCAAACTCGCCGGTGGATGCGCCGGAAGGAGCGCCGCCGCGGGCCACAGTGCCGTCGGCCAGCGTGATCTCGGCTTCTACGGTGGGGTTGCCGCGGGAGTCCAGGATCTCGCGGCCTACAACGGATTCAATTTCCAGATAGTTCATATCGAAAACCTCCTGATAGCTGATTCGGCCCGGCGTCGGTGCGGCAGCCGGACGATCTGTATAGATAGTTACATCTAACTAACCAAGAACATCCTACCACGGTTTCCCAAAAGGTGCAAGAGCTGGGCGGAATGTTTGCGGGCATAAACTTTGCACAGGGGCAGGCGGCATGGTTTTCAGCGTGCCCGGCGGGGCCGCTGAATATTCCGCATGACAGTCATGTGATTTTGGTATGGCAGATATACTAAAAATAATCTTTACATTTTGGCAGGGCCGTTCTATACTGGAACGCGGTCAAGATTTTTTAATGGTATACTGGTTATCTGATAGAGGAGGATCACACTATGAATAAGGATCTGACGGTCGGCAAGCCGTCACAGGTGCTGTGGCAGTTCTGCCTGCCCCTGTTCGGCAGCATTATGTTCCAGCAGCTTTACAACATTGCCGACAGCTTGGTTGCGGGCAAGTTCATCGGCGAGAACGCCCTGGCTGCCGTGGGCAACAGCTATGAGATCACCCTGATCTTCATTGCCTTCGCCTTCGGCTGCAACATCGGCAGCTCGGTCATCGTGTCGCGCTACTTTGGTGCCAAGGAATACGATGACATGAAAACCTCGGTGTACACGGCCTCATCGGCTCGGCAGTGCTGTGTGCAGCGCTGATGGTGTTCGGCCTGCTGGGCTGCCGCAGCCTGCTGGAGCTCATCAACACCCCGGAGGAGATCCTGGCGGACTCGGCCCTGTATCTGGACATCTACGTTCTGGGCCTGCCTTTCATGTTCTTCTACAACATTGCTACCGGCATCTTCTCGGCGCTGGGTGACAGCAAGACGCCGTTCTACTTCCTGGCCGTCTCGTCTCTGTCCAACATCGGCGTGGACATCCTGTTCGTGGCCGGGTTCCACATGGGTGTGGCCGGTGTGGCCTGGGCCACCTTCCTGTGCCAGGGTGTGAGCTGCATCCTGGCCATGGTGGTGGTGTTCCGCCGCATGAAGGCCATCCCCGCACAGCGCAAGACGGTGTGGTTCTCCTGGGGCATGCTGGGCAAGATCGCCGTGGTGGCCATCCCCAGCATTCTGCAGCAGGGCTCCATCTCGGTGGGCAACATCATTCTGCAGAGCGTCATCAACCACCTTCGGTGCCAGCGTCATTGCAGGCTATTCCGCTGCCGTCAAGCTGAACAACATGGTCATCACCTCCTTCACCACCCTGGGCAACGGCATTTCCAACTACACCTCCCAGAACATGGGTGCCGGCAAGATGGACCGCGTCAAGGCGGGCTTTGGTGCGGGCCGCAATCTGGTGTGGCTCATTTGTGTGCCCATCGTCATCCTGTACTTCTTCTTCGGCCGCACGCTGCTGCTGCTGTTCATGAATGACCCGCAGGGCCCGGCCATCGACACCGGTATGCTGTTCCTGCACATCCTTTCGCCCTTCTACTTCGTGGTGTCCCTCAAGCTGGTCACCGACGGCATCCTGCGCGGCTGCGGCCTGATGGGCCGCTTCATGGTGGCCACCTTCACCGACCTGATCCTGCGTGTGGGCATGGCCATCGTCCTCAGTGCTACAGCTCTGGGCAGCACCGGCATCTGGCTGTCCTGGCCCATTGGCTGGTGCATCGGCACGGTCCTGTCCCTGGTGTTCTACGTCACGGCCATCCGCAAGGCCCTGGCAGAGCCGGTGGCTCAGGCAGAGGCCCAGGGCCTGGAGGAAGAGCCGGTGGCTCAGGCAGAGTTTGCAGCCCAGGCTGAAATGGAGACCCTGTAACCTTTTTGAAACTTGTGAATTGTATTCACCTCAGAAACAAAGAAAATGAACGATTTGAAATAGTGCACAAAAACGCATTATAAAAATTGGCCAGATTGTCAATAAAGACGAGAAAATGCCCCCAAAAGTATGGACGGTTTGTGAATTGCGGACCCGGGGCTGGATGGCTATAATAACAGTATAGAACAGAGGCAAGGTCGCTTTTAGAGGGGAAGGGCCTTGCTTCCGTTTTTATCCTGAAGGCTATTCCAACAGATCAAATACTCCGAAGGAGGAGATCGTTATGAAAAAGCTCATTTCTCGTCGTCAGTTCCTGGCTGCTGCCGGTGTGGCTGCTGCCGCCGGTGTCCTGACTGCCTGCGGCGGTTCTTCCGCAAGCACTGCAGGTTCTGCAGCCGGTTCCGCTGCCGGTTCTGCCGCTTCCGGCAGCACCATCAAGGTGGGCGTGATGGGCCCCCTGACCGGTGATGCCTCTGTTTACGGCAAGGCCGTGGTCAACGGTGCAACCCTGTACCTGAAGCAGGTCAACGAAAAGGGCGGTGTCAACGGCAAGCAGCTGGAAGCCGTTACCATGGACGAGCAGGGGGATGAGACCCAGGCCGTTACCTGCTTTACCAAGATGGTGGACCAGGGCATCACCGCTCTGGTAGGCGATGTGACCACCGCCCCCCACCCTGGCTGTGGCCGCTGAGAGTGCCGAGTACAATGTGCCTATGGTCACCGCTTCCGCTACCGCTGAGGCTGTTACCTACGATGCCGAGACCGACACCGTCAACGAGAACGTGTTCCGCGCCTGCTTCACCGACCCCTTCCAGGGCGTGAAGATGGCCGACTATGCCTACGAGAAGCTGGGCTATACCAAGGCCGCCGTCATCTTCCTGAAGGGCAAGGATTACAACGAGGGTCTGGCCGAGAACTTTGCCAAGGAGTTTGAGGCAAAGGGCGGCACCATCGTGGACCAGGAGAGCTACTCCGAGGGCGACGTGGACTTCAAGACCCAGCTCACCAGCATCCTGGGCAAGGGCCCCGAGATGGTGTTCTGCCCCAACTACTATCAGGACGTGGGCCAGATCCTGGCCCAGGCTGAGAGCGTCGGCCTGACCGTTCCCTTCCTGGGCGGCGACGGCTGGGACGGCCTGGAGGGCTACGCCACCGCTGACCAGCTGAAGGACTCCTACTTCTGCGCCTGCTACGCCAAGGGCTCCAGCACCGAGTTTGAGGACGCCTACAAGGCCGAGTACGGCGAGGCTTACCCCAACGGCTTTGCTCCCCTGGGTTATGATGCTGCCATGACCGTGGTGTACGGCATCCAGGCAGCGGAGGATGCTGGCCTGGAGGCAGGTACCGACGAGTACAAGCAGGCCGTCATCGACGCCATTGCCGGCGGCACCATCCAGGGCATCACCGGTACCTTTACCTTCGACGAGCACCACAACCCTGTCAAGAGCACCGCCATCCTGACCTATGTGGACGGCAAGCCCGAACTGAAGGAAATGTTCTGAGCCCTGCCGGCACAGAGCAGTGCCCCCATGATTTTTGTGGAGAACGCCGGAACAGCTTTCTGGTCAGGCGTTCTCCGTTTTTTTATAGGATCGCAAAAAAGTGTAACCACCGCAAGGAAAGGAAGGATCCATCCATGACAGTGTTCTTCAGCCAGCTGATCAACGGCTTGTCCCTTGGCAGCATCTATGCACTGATCGCTCTGGGCTACAGCATGGTGTACGGCATCATCCTGCTGCTGAACTTTGCCCACGGCGATGTCATCATGGTAGGCGCATATATGTCCTGGTTCGTCATGAACCAGCTGGGCCTGGGCCCGGTCACCGCTGTGTGCGCCACCATCATCACCTGTACGCTGCTGGGCGTAGTGATCGAAAAGATCGCCTACACCCCTCTGCGGAACGCCCCCCGGATCTCGCTGCTGATCACCGCCATTGGCGTTTCCTTCTTTTTGGAGTACACCGCAGAGCTGATCATGGGCTCCGGTGCCAAGGTGATCCCGGCCTACTATACCAACCAGACCTTCCGGCTGGGCAAGGTGCCTCTGGGCCTTACCTCCATCATCACCCTGGCGGTGACGGTGCTGTCTATGCTGGTGCTCACTTTCCTGGTGCAAAAGACCAAGCTGGGCAAGGCCATGCGGGCGGTGTCGGAGGATATGGATGCTGCCCGCCTGATGGGCATCAACGTCAACAGCACCATCTCCTTTACCTTTGCCGTGGGCTCTGCCCTGGCAGGCATCGGCAGTGTGCTGTACTGCTGCTCTTACCCCCAGGCTACTCCCACCATGGGCTCCATGCTGGGCCTGAAGGCCTTTGTGGCTGCCGTGCTGGGCGGCATCGGTTCCATCCCCGGTGCCATGATCGGCGGCATTGCCATTGGCCTGTGCGAGTGCTTTGTTTCCGCCATCGGTCTTTCCGCCTGGAAGGACGCCGTGACGTTTGCCATTCTGATCATCGTGCTGCTGGTCAAGCCCACGGGCTTCCTTGGCCGCAAGGTGCAGGAAAAGGTGTAAGGAGTGCATGAAGATGAATACCAAACGCAAAACGCTCAAAATGCCCGTGCGCTACCTGATGAATCTGGTGCTGGTGGCTCTGCTGTTCGTGGTGCTGTCCTTCCTCACCAGCAACGTGCTTTCCACCTATCAGAACAAGGTGCTGCTCACCGTGGGCATCAACATCATTCTGGCCGTCTCGCTGAACGTTGCCACCGGCTACCTGGGGCAGCTGCCCCTGGGCCACGCCGGGTTCATGGCAGTGGGTGCCTACGCCTGTGCTTTGTTCACCAAATCCTCGGGCCTGCCCAAGGGCGTGGCTTTTGCCATCGGTCTGGTGCTGGCCTGGGTGGTGGCCGGGCTGTTCGGGGTGCTCATCGGCATCCCGGCCCTGCGGCTGACCGGCGACTATCTGGCCATTCTGACCCTGGGCTTTGGCGAGATCATCCGCATCACCCTGAACAACATTGATGATGTGCTGGGCTTCAAGCTGTTCTACGGCTCCAAGGGCCTGAAGAACATTCCCAAATACTCCAACTTTACCAACGTGTTCCTGTGCGTGGTCATCACCTGCTTCCTCATCCACGCCATGATGAAGAGCCGCCATGGCCGCGCCGTGCTGGCCATCCGCGATAACGAGATCGCCGCCGAGAGCTGCGGCATCCAGACCACCTACTACAAGGTCATGGCCTTTGCCTTTTCTGCAGCCTTTGCAGGCATGGCCGGCGGCCTGTATGCCTGCTACATCGGCGTGCTGAACCCCTCCACCTTCGGCTTTATGAAGTCCATCGAGATCCTGGTCATGGTGGTGCTGGGCGGCATGGGCTCCATGCTGGGCTCCATCCTGTCCGCTACCGTGCTGACCATCCTGCCGGAGGCCACCCGCAGTTTCGACAGCTACCGCATGGTCATCTACTCGCTGGTGCTGATCCTGATGATGATCTTCCGTCCGGGCGGACTGCTGGGCAGCTACGACTTCTCCATGAGCCGCGTTGTGGAAAAGATCATGAACGGCGAACTGTTCAAGAAGAACAAGGAAAAGGAGGGTGCTGACCATGAGTGAGTTCCAGACCAAGTTAAACAGTGTGCCCTCCGGCGGCTTCCTGACCGACCGCGATAAGGACAAAAAGCCCATTCTGGACGTGCGGGAACTGGGCATCGACTTCGGCGGCCTGACCGCCGTGGACGGCTTCAACCTGATGATCGGCCGCAACGAGATCACCGGTCTGATCGGCCCCAACGGTGCCGGTAAGACCACCGTGTTCAACCTGCTCACCAACGTTTACCAGCCCACCCGCGGATCCATCCTGATCGACGGCATGCCTACGGCGGGCAAAAAGACCTATCAGGTCAACCGCATGGGTGTGGCCCGTACCTTCCAGAACATCCGTCTGTTCAAGGAATTGAGCGTCATCGACAACATCAAGGTAGGCCTGCACGAGTCTATGAAGTACAACCTGCCCTCTGCACTGATCCGCCTGCCCAACTACTGGAAGGAAGAGAAAAAGTGCACCGAGCGTGCCTTTGAACTGCTGGACATCTTCCACATGGCCGACCTGGCCAACGTGCCTGCCGGCAGCCTGCCCTACGGTGCACAGCGCCGTCTGGAGATCATGCGTGCCCTGGCTACCAGCCCGAAGCTGCTGCTGCTGGACGAGCCTGCCGCCGGTATGAACCCCTCGGAGACTGCGGAGCTGACCGAGACCATCCGCCGCATCCGGGATGAGTTCAACATTGCCGTGCTGCTGATCGAGCATGATATGAGCCTGGTCATGGGCATCTGCGAGGGCATCGCGGTGCTGAACTTCGGCCGCATCATTGCCAAGGGCACCCCGGACGAGATCCGCAACAACCCCCAGGTCATCGAAGCCTACCTGGGCAAGAAGGAGGGCTGAGCGATGGCAGATACCATCCTGAAGGTCGATAACATCAACGTGTATTACGGCAATATCCACGCCGTAAAGGGCGTTTCCTTTACGGTGAACGAGGGCGAGATCGTGACCCTGATCGGTGCCAACGGTGCCGGTAAGTCCACCACCCTGAAAACCGTTTCCGGCCTTTTGAAGCCCCGCAGCGGCGATGTGCTTTACAAGGGCAAAAGCATCAAGGGCGTGCGCGCCCACAAGATCGTGGAAGCCGGTCTGGCACAGGTGCCGGAAGGCCGCCATGTGTTCCTGCACATGACCGTGGAGGAGAACCTGGATATGGGTGCTTACACCCAGTCGGCCTCCACCATTGCCCCCAACAAGGAAAAGGTGTTTGAGCTGTTCCCCCGCCTGAAGGAGCGCCGCAAGCAGCTGGCGGGCACCATGTCCGGCGGCGAACAGCAGATGCTGGCCATGGGCCGTGCCCTCATGAGCAACGCTTCCATGCTGATGCTGGACGAGCCCTCCATGGGCCTGTCGCCCCTGCTGGTGCAGGAGATCTTTGACATCATCCGCAACATCCACAAGGAGGGCATGACCATCCTGCTGGTGGAGCAGAACGCACAGATGGCCCTTTCCGTGGCCGACCGCGCCTATGTTCTGGAGACCGGCCGTGTGGTCATGGCCGGCACCGGTGCCGAGCTGCTGACCAACGAGCGCGTGCGCAGCGCGTACCTGGGCGGCTGAGCCTTTTTCAAGACACGACGCGATGCGGGAGCCGCTGCACAAAACAAGGTGCAGCGGCTCCTGTTTTTTCGGGCATACACTTTACTTTCGTAAAAGAATGTGCGATAATTTAACCAGTGTTTTTGGTTTCTGGAACCGCCGCCTGTTGGGAAAGCAGGTGAGCTGACAACACAAAGAGGGGTACTATCTATGAGCAAGATCATCATCCCGGAAAACTACACGCCCGCGCTGAACCTGTACGACACCCAGCGCGCCATTGGCACGGTCAAGCGGCTGTTTGCCGACACCCTGTGCGCCACACTGAACCTGTACCGCGTGTCTGCTCCGCTGTTTCTGGAAGCATCCACCGGTCTGAACGACGACCTGAACGGTGTCGAGCGCAAGGTCACCTTTGATATCAAGGACAGCGGCACCGAAGCACAGGTGGTGCAGTCGCTGGCTAAGTGGAAACGCAAGGCCCTGAAGGACTACGGCTTCCGTGTGGGCAAGGGCCTGTACTGCGACATGAACGCCATCCGCCGTGATGAGGAACTGGACAACCTCCACTCCGTGTATGTGGACCAGTGGGACTGGGAAAAGGTCATCCGGGAGGAGGACCGCAATGAGGCCTACCTGAAGAGCGTGGTGCGCTCCATCGTGTCGGCCGTCTGCGCCACTGAGATGAACCTGCACGCCATGTTCCCGCAGCTGCAGGACCTGCCCCTGCACACCCCCAACGTGATCTTCATCACCACCCAGGAGCTGGAGGACAAGTACCCGGACCTGACCCCGAAGGAGCGCGAGAATGCCTTCGTGAAGGAGAACGGCACCACCTTCCTGATGAAGATCGGTGCCCCGCTGAAGAGCGGCAAGCCCCACGACGGCCGCGCTCCGGACTACGACGACTGGGATCTGAACGGCGACCTGCTGTTCTGGAACGACCCGCTGCAGTGCAGCTATGAGCTGAGCAGCATGGGCATCCGCGTGAGCCCAGAAAGCATGGACAAGCAGCTGACCATGGCTGGCTGTGACGACCGCCGCGCCCTGCCCTTCCACAAGGCCGTGCTGAACGGCGAGCTGCCCTACTCCATCGGCGGCGGCATCGGCCAGAGCCGCCTGTGCATGCTGCTGCTGGGCAGTGTGCACATCGGTGAAGTGCAGGCCAGCGTGTGGGATGAAGCCACCCGCGAAGCCTGTGCCAAGGCCGGTATCCCCCTGCTGTGATCGCCTGTAGATAAAAGCAAAGGGCCTTGCAGGCCCAGCAATCACAAGAGCCGCTGCACCCTGTGTGCAGCGGCTCTTGTGGTTATTTAGAAGTCATGCGGCCGTAGTGGCTCTTTTCGTCGTCGTTCTTTTCCGGTTCCGGTTTTTCGGCCGGGGTCAGGCGCACTTCGGTCACGCGGCGCTTGGCCGTGCGGGTGACCACGCCGTCGTAACCGCCCAGTGTAAAGCGGTCGCCCACCTTGGGCAGGTGGCAGGTCTTTTCCTGCACCAGGCCGTTGACCGTGTTGGAGTCGATGTCCTCGTCCTCCGGCAGGCCCAGCGTCTCGAACAGGTCGTCCACGCTGGCGCTGCCCAGCACGATCCAGCTGCCGTCGGACTGCTTGTGGAAGTCCTCGGTGGCCTCATCGTGCTCATCCCAGATCTCGCCCACCAGCTCTTCCAGAATATCCTCCAGCGTGATGATGCCCTCGGTACCGCCGTATTCGTCCACCACCACGGCCAGATGATGGTGCTGCTCCCGCAGAGTGCGCAGCAGCTGGGAGATCTGGGTGGAACCGGTGGTGTACAGGGTGGGCTTGACCAGCTCTTCCAGCGAGGTCTCCTTTTTCAGGCGTGCCAGATAGAAGTCCTTTTCGTGCACCACACCGATGATGTTGTCAATGGTGTCGTGGTACACCGGCAGGCGGGAATAACCCGATTCGGCAAAGGTCTGTGCCACCTCGTCCAGCGAGGTGTTGTCCTCCACAGCCACCACGTCCACGCGGGGGGTCAGGATCTCCTCCACCTCCACGTCATCGAATTCGATGGCGCTGCGGATCAGTTCGCTTTCCCGGTCGGTGAGTTCACCGTCGTTTTCGGCTTCACTCACCATGGTCATCAGCTCACCCTCGGTGATGGTGTCCTCCTCCTCCGTACTGTGGACAAAGTGCCCCAGCAGGCGTTTCCACTGGCTGAACAGCCAGGTGAGGGGGGTGTGAACAGTACCATGAGCAGGTTCAGCATCGGGGACACGGCCGTGGCAACGGTCTCCGGCATCTCCTTGGCCAGGCTCTTGGGCGTTACCTCGCCGAAGATCAGCACCACGATGGTGAGCACGATGGTGGACATCGTGGCACCGCGCTCGGCACCCAGTGCCCGTGTGAACAGGATGGTGCCAATGGAAGCGGCTGCAATGTTCACGATGTTGTTGCCGATGAGAATGGTGGAAAGCAGCTTATCGTACTTTTCCGCCATGGCCAGCACCCGGGCGGCGGAAGCGTCGCCATCCTCGGCGCGGCTCTTCAGCCGGATCTGGTTCAGAGAAGAAAACGCAGTCTCAGATGCGGAAAAAAAGGCGGAACAGGCCACCAGGAATACCAGCGCTATGATAAGCGTCATACTGCCATCGTCCATAAAAAGGAAAATCACACTCAACTTTCTGTTATGATTTTACCCTCTCAGTCATCACTTTGCGATGCCAGCTCCCCCGAAGGGGGGAGCTTTTTTGCGTGCCCGTAACCTGCTCCTTCCACACAGAAGGTGCTGTTGTCGGAATATCGCACAGAGCTCCCCCCTTCGGGGGAGCTGGTGCGGGAGCGACTGAGAGGGTTTTGCCTATAAACTTTCTTACATACAAAAATGTGCTTTCCATCGTTGCCATTCTACGATGAAAAGCACATCAATGTTATTTCTTATAATACCATATTCTGTACGGTGGTGCAAGCATTCGGCCTGCACCACCGGGTCAAAATCTGGTAAAATCCCTTTAACGGAGCACCAGTGCACTGCCGTCGTAGTCCACGGTCAGGGTGTTGCCCTCGGCATAGCTGCCCTGAATGATGGCCTTGGCGATGAGGGTTTCCACACGGCTCTGGATGAACCGCTTGATGGGACGTGCACCGTAGACGCTGTCGTAGGCAGAGTCGATGATGAAGTCCTTGGCGGCGGTGGTGACCTCCAGCTTGAGGTGCTTGCCCTCGTCCATGCGCTTGCGCAGGTCGTTCAGCTGCAGATCCACGATCTTGCGCATCTCGTCCTTGGTCAGGCTCTTGTAGTACACGATCTCGTCCAGACGGTTCAGGAACTCGGGGCGGAACTTGCTCTTCAACAGCAGGTCGATCTGCTTGCGGGCCTCGTCGCTCAGCTCATTGGAGCCCTGTGCGCGGCGCTGCTCCAGATCGTTCAGGATGATGTCGCTGCCCAGGTTGGAAGTCAGGATGATGACCGTGTTCTTGAAGTCCACGGTGCGGCCCTGGCTGTCGGTGATGCGGCCGTCGTCCAGCACCTGAAGCAGGATGTTGAACACGTCCGGATGGGCCTTCTCCACCTCGTCGAACAGGATGACGGAATAAGGTTTGCGGCGCACCGCCTCGGTCAGCTGGCCGCCCTCTTCATAACCGACATATCCCGGAGGCGCACCGATCAGACGGCTGACGCTGAACTTCTCCATGTATTCGGTCATGTCGATGCGCACCATGTTGCGCTCATCGTCAAACAGAGCCTGGGCCAGCGCCTTGGCCAGTTCGGTCTTGCCGACACCGGTCGGGCCGAGGAACAGGAAGCTGCCGATGGGGCGGTTGGGGTTGGCAATGCCGGCGCGACTGCGCAGGATGGCTTCGCTGACCTTGGTCACGGCCTCGTCCTGGCCAATGACCCGCTGGTGCAGCACGTCATCCAGATGCAGCAGCTTCTCGCGTTCGCCCTCCACCAGCTTCTCCACAGGGATGCCGGTCCAGCGGGCCACGATGCGGGCGATCTCCTCGTCGGTCACGCGGTCACGCAGCAGGCTGTCCTCTTTCTTGGCAGCGGCGATCTTTTCTTCCTCTTCCAGTTGCTTCTGCAGCTGGGGCAGCTTGCCGTACTTCAGCTCGGCGGCCTTGTTCAGGTCGTATTCCCGCTGTGCCTTTTCGATGTCGGCGTTGGTCTGCTCGATCTGCTCCCGCAGGGTCTGCACCTTGCCGATGGCGTTTTTCTCGTTTTCCCACTTTGCCTTCATGCTGCGGAACTTGTCCTGCAGTTCGGCCAGCTCTTTTTCCAGATCCTTCAGGCGGCTCTGGCTCAAAGCATCGGTCTCCTTTTTCAGGCTGACCTGCTCGATCTGCAGCTGGGTGATGCGGTGGGCCAGATCATCCATCTCGCTGGGCATGCTGTCCATCTCGGTCTTGATCATGGCGCAGGCCTCATCCACCAGGTCGATGGCCTTATCCGGCAGGAAACGGTCGGTGATGTAGCGGTTGGAGAGGGTGGCGGCGGCGATGAGGGCGCTGTCGTTGATCTTCACGCCGTGGAACACCTCGTAGCGTTCCTTCAGGCCGCGCAGGATGGAAATGGTGTCCTCCACGGTGGGCTCATCCACCTGCACCGGCTGGAACCGGCGTTCCAGGGCGGGGTCCTTCTCGATGTACTGGCGGTACTCGTCCAGCGTGGTGGCACCGATGCAGTGCAGCTCGCCCCGGGCCAGCATGGGCTTCAGCAGGTTGCCGGCATCCATGGCGCCGTCGGTTTTGCCGGCGCCCACAATGGTGTGCAGCTCATCAATGAAGAGGATGATCTGGCCTTCGCTCTTCTTGACCTCGTTCAGCACGCTCTTCAGGCGTTCCTCGAACTCGCCGCGGTACTTGGCACCGGCCACCAGGGCGCCCATGTCCAGGCTGAACACCTTGCGGTCCTTCAGGTTGTCGGGCACGTCGCCCCGCACGATCCGCTGGGCAAGGCCCTCGGCGATGGCAGTCTTGCCGACGCCGGGCTCACCGATCAGGCAGGGGTTGTTCTTGGTCTTACGGGATAGGATGCGGATCACGTTGCGGATCTCCTGATCACGGCCGATGACCGGGTCCAGTTTCTGCTTGCGGGCCAGATCCACCAGATCCTGACCGTATTTCTGCAGGGCGTTGTAGGTGTCCTCGGGGTTATCCGTGGTCACGCGCTGGTTGCCGCGCACGGCGGTAAGCTGCTGCAGAAACTTGTCCTTGGCGATGCCAAAGGCACGGAACAGCTCGGTGGTGTTCTGGGTAGGCTCATCCAGCAGGCCGAGGAACACATGCTCCACGCTGACGTACTCGTCCTTCATGGCCTTGGCTTCACGGGCGGCGGCGCTCAGGACCTTGTCGGTGGCCTGCGAGATATAGACCTTGTCAGGATCGCGGCCGGAGCCGGACACCCGGGGCAGGGCCGACAGCTTTTCGGCAACGGCAGCGGCAAAGCTGCCGGGATCCACGTTCAGCTTCTGGAGCAGCTGCGGGATCAGGCCCTGCTCCTGCGAAGCAAGGGCGTGCAGCAGATGTTCAGGCTCCAGAGCGTTGTGCTGGTACTCCACAGCCAGCTGCTGGGCTGCCTGCAGAGCTTCCAGAGTTTTCTGAGTATATTGATTGGTATTCATAAAGTCAAGCCTCCATTCATACCGGAAGGTTTTGATTTAGCGGACGGACAGGCACTCTGCTAACAACTCCGCGCCAAGGGGCGGCAGAACCGGAAGCAGAGACTTCTAAGAAGCTGTTTCATGATTTTGTGCACCTCCTGTCGGACTGACCTATTTGATTTTAGCACTCTATCTATTCGACTGCTAAGAATATACTCCAAAGCAATCGCAATGTCAAGAGGAAAATCCTGCCAGAAACACAATTCACAAAAAGTTTGCAATTGGCCTGCCGCACCGCATAAAAAAGGCCCGCTCCCGGCAAACAGCCGGGAACGGGTCGGTGTGGGTCAGATCAATGGGGGTCAGCCGGGGTAACGCTGCACCTGCAGCAGCTCTTCGGCACGCTTTACCTGCTCCGGGGTGGGCGGCACAGCCTCCGGCAGAGGGTAGGGGATGCCCAGCTTCTGCCACTTGAACAGACCCAGGGTGTGGTAGGGCAGCACTTCCACCCGCTCCACAGTCTTTAGGGAGCGGAGGAACTCTGCCATCTGGGTAAGGCCAGCCTCATCATCCGTCAGGCCGGGCACCAGCACATGGCGGATCCACAGCGGCACCCCCAGGTCGGAGACGTGCCGGGCCATGGCCAGGATGTTGGCGTTGTCCTTGCCGGTGAGCCGGCGGTGGCGCTCCGGGTCGATCTCCTTTAAATCAAGGATGACCAGGCTGGTGGAGGCCATCAGGCGGTCAAAGTCGGCCAGGTAGGCCGGGTCCTCCGGCCGGAAGGGCTGCCCGGCGGTGTCCAGTGCCGTGTGCACGCCCTTGGAACGGGCCAGCTCAAAGAAAGCGGTCAGGAAGTCCATCTGGCGCAGCGGCTCGCCGCCGCTGACCGTGATGCCGCCCTTTTTGCCCCAGTAGTTGCGGTAGCGCCACACCCGCTGGAACAGAGCATCCACGGTCCATTCGGTGCCGCCTTCGGCCCATGTTTCCGGGTTGTGGCAGTATTTGCACCGCAGCGCGCACCCTTGCAGGAATACCACAAAGCGCACGCCGGGGCCGTCCACCGAGCCGAAACTTTCCAGCGAGTGGACGTAGCCGACAGGCTTACAGGACGGCATGGCAGGTTCGGGAGATGACATCCATCTGCTGCTCGCGGGTCAGGTCGATGAACTTGACGGCGTAGCCGGACACGCGGATGGTGAAGTTTGCGTACTCTTCTTTTTCGGGGTGCTCCATGGCGTCCAGCAGCTTCTCCTTGCCAAAGACGTTCACGTTCAGGTGGTGGGCACCCTGGTCAAAGTAGCCGTCCAGCACCTGCACCAGATTTTCCACGCGCTCGCCCTCGCTGTGGCCCAGTGCCTCGGGGTTGATGGTCTGGGTGTTGGAGATGCCGTCCAGTGCCCAGTGGTAGGGCAGCTTGGCCACCGAGTTCAGGGAGGCCAGCAGGCCGTTCTGCTCCGCGCCGTAGCTGGGGTTTGCACCCGGAGCAAACGGAGTGAAGGCGGCGCGGCCGTCGGGCAGGGCACCGGTGTACTTGCCATATACCACGTTGGAGGTGATGGTCAGGATGGAGGTGGTGGCCTCGGAGTTGCGGTAGGTGTGGCGCTTCTTGATCATCTCCAGGAAGGTCTTGAGCAGCCACACGCCGATCTCGTCGGCGCGGTCATCGTCGTTGCCGTACTTGGGGAAGTCGCCCTCCACATCAAAGCCGGTGGCCAGACCGGTGTCATCCCGCACCACCTTGACCTTGGCGTACTTGATGGCGCTCAGGGAGTCGATGACGTGGGAGAAGCCTGCGATGCCGGTGGCAAAGGTGCGGCGCACATCGGTGTCGATGAGGGCCATCTCGGCTTCTTCATAATAGTATTTGTCGTGCATGTACTGGATGAGGTTCAGCACGTTCACATACAGCCCGGCCAACCAGTCCAGCATCTTGACGTACTTGGGCAGTACTTCGTCGTAGTTCAGGTACTCGCCGGTGATGGGCGCATAGTTGGGGCCGCACTGCTCGTGGCTCTTTTCGTCCACACCGCCGTTGATGGCGTACAGCAGGCACTTGGCGAGGTTTGCGCGGGCACCGAAGAACTGCATCTCCTTGCCGGTCTGGGTGGCAGACACGCAGCAGCAGATGGAGTAGTCATCGCCCCACACGGGCTTCATCACGTCGTCGTTCTCGTACTGGACCGAACTGGTGTTGATGGACACCTTGGCGGCGTACTTCTTGAAGGCTTCCGGCAGGGCGGAAGAGTACAGCACGGTCAGGTTCGGCTCCGGGGCGGGGCCCATGTTCTCCAGCGTGTGCAGGAAGCGGTAGCAGTTCTTGGTGACCATGCTGCGGCCGTCCATGGCGATGCCGCCCACTTCCAGCGTTGCCCACACGGGGTCGCCGGAGAACAGCTGATTGTAGCTGGGGATGCGGGCAAACTTGACCATGCGGAACTTCATGACCATGTGGTCGATGAGCTCCTGTGCCTGGCACTCGGTCAGGGTGCCGTTGTCCAGATCGCGCTGGATGTAGATGTCCAGGAAGGTGGAGATGCGGCCCACGCTCATGGCAGCACCGTTCTGGGTCTTGATGGCGGCCAGATAGCCGAAGTACAGCCACTGGCAGGCTTCTTTGGCGTTCTTGGCGGGCTGGGAGATGTCGCAGCCGTAGGCCTCGGCCATCTTCTTCATGCCCTTCAGGGCGTTGATCTGCCGGGAGATCTCCTCCCGCAGGCGGATGACGTCATCGGTCATGGTGCCGTCGCCGCAGTTAGCCAGATCCTCCTGCTTGAACTGGATCAGGGCGTCGACGCCGTACAGAGCCACGCGGCGGTAGTCGCCCACGATGCGGCCGCGGCCGTAGGTGTCGGGCAGGCCGGTGATGATGTGGGTGTGGCGGGCGGCCTTCATCTCGGGTGTGTAGGCGTCGAACACGGCCTGGTTGTGGGTGCGGGTGTAGTCGGTAAAGATCTTGTGCAGCTCCTCGCTGGGCTGGTAGCCGTAGGTGGTGCAGGCCTGCTCGGCCATCTTGATGCCGCCGTAGGGCATGAAAGCGCGCTTGAGGGGCTTGTCGGTCTGCAGGCCCACGATCTGCTCCAGATCCTTCAGGTTTTCATCAATGTAGCCGGGGCCGTAGGCAGTCAGGCCGCTGACGACCTCGGTCTCCATGTCCAGCACGCCGCCCTTGGCGCGCTCGGCTTTCTGCAGCTTCTGCAGGGCACCCCACAGCTTGTCGGTCGCCTCGGTGGGGCCGGCCAGAAAGCTCTCGTCGCCGTCGTAGGGAGTGTAATTCTTCTGGATGAAGTCGCGCACATTGACTTCCTCTTTCCAGATGCGGCCCTCAAAGCCTTCCCACTGTTCAAAATTGATCATTGGAACCTCCTTGCTCCATTCCATGCGTTGGTTAGCATAGCCTAACTATTGAGCCTTTGAAAAGCCGCTCCTTGTTGGCGGCTTTCTGGGGGCGGACTGATCGGAGCAGCTCTGAACAAAATTTGTCAAAGCGCCTCCTTGGACACACTGCACCCTTGAGAACCGCCCTGCTGCCCAAAAGCAGCGGCGAGATGTGGAGTTGCAGTGCTGCATGAACTATAATAACAAAGATGCCGGTCAAAAGCAAGAGGAAACTGGTGGATTTTGCACAGCCTTAGCCGGCTGTGTCTGTACAGGGTGCACGAATCGGGCAGAAAAAACTTTACTGCAAAAAAGTTCCGGAAAATTTTCAAATAAGGGTTGACAAGACTAACTGCGTATGGTATTCTGTTCTCGCAACGAGGTTAGATGAACCTAACCGCTTGAAACGCGTTGCACCAGAACAGCAGAGGTACCTGCAATGCTTCTGCGCAAAACTCAAGTCTGCTATAGCGGTTAAGCTATATCGGACGTCAGGTTTGTCGTGGCGAGGCCACTCCATCTTGCTTGCGCAAGACCACCTTGTGGCTTAAAAGCCTCACTGGGGCTTTCATTGCTGCGCAAACGCCAATTCCTCCATTCCATTCTCTTTTTCAAAAGGAAGCTGCAGCATGGTTTGCTCTGCGGCCTCCGGCGCGGCATTCGGTGTGATTGGTACCGCATCGCGTGCAAAGAAAACAAAAACGGGACGTGCAGCTTGACCACCTGCACGCCCCGATTTTTGTTTTATATAGAAAAGGAACGATTTATTCCACGATCTCCGCAAGCGCCTGATACAGCTCTGCGGCCCCGCCGCCGGGGTATTTGACCGAGACAAAGGCATTGTTCAGGATGCACACCCCGTCGGAATAGACGGTAAGCAGCAGCTGATGATTCTCTGCGTCATCGTAGCCGCTGAGGGTCACGGACTGGGCGGGGTAGTCGTGGGAGTAGGAAGAATAGGTCTGGTTGAACTTCTTCCGGAAGGTGACCTGCGACAGCAGTTCGCGGAGCTGTCCGTACTCGGCATCGTCCATGGAGAGCAGGTGGTACTGCAGGTCGTCCCCGCTGGCAAAGCTGGTGATTTTTTCGGTGCGGACGGTCATCTGGGAGCAGGCCGAAAGGCTGGAAGAAAGGTCGATCTTGCTGGAAGGCAGGATGAGCACCAGAAGCAGCACCACCAGCACCACAAGGCCGAACCGGTACAGGATGCTCTTGTTCTTCATAAAGAGTCACGCCTCCTTTGGCGGTGTCCGGGTCAGACGCCGCTGGGCGAGGAAGAAGCCCACGGCGCTGGCGGCAAACACGAAATAATAGCTGGCGATGCGGTAGAGCATGAGCACGCTCATCACCTCACCGGAAGGCAAAAAGCTGCTGTACAGCAGCAGAAAGGCGGTCTCGATGGAGCCCATGCCTGCCACGTTGGGCAGGGCGTTGGAGACGAACAGCATCAGGCTGGTGAGCAGCTGCACCCGCGCAAAACTCAGCGGGGACAGCTGCATGAACCGAATGCACAGCCACGGCAGGCAGAACAGCAAAAACAGCTTGAGCGCCTGCAGGGCAAAGATCTGCACACAGCGGGCCTTGTCGGCCAGCAGCAGGCGGCTCTCGGTGCCCAGTACATCCAGCTGCTCCAGCCAGTCGGCCCGGCGCTGCTGCCATTTTTCGGTCTTGGGCAGAAAGCCCAGTGCCCAGCGGGCCAGATTCTGCACCAGCGGCGACACGCACACCAGCACCAGCGCCACAATCACCAGTGCTACCACAGCATATGCCATGGGCAGATATTTCAGCACGCCGGTGGTGTTGGCGGCCAGCCATTTGTGCTGGAGCAGCAGCATCACGGTGGCGTACAGCAGCACCGTGGTCTTGTGGAACACATATTGCAGGGTCATCAGGCCCACGCCGGGGCCAATGTCCAGCCCTGCCTGATGCAGATACCAGGTCTGCACCGGCACGGCACCCGCGCCCAGGGTGACCACGTTGCCAAAGGTGCCGCACCAGGCGTTGTCGATGCCCTGCCGCAGGGTGAAGCCGGGCAGCCGCCCCCGCACGATGACATAGGAGACGCAGCCCTCCAGCAGCGGGTAGCTGATGCCCAGCGCCAGTACCACCAGCACTTGCCACAGGTTCAGCTGGGTGAGGGCGGCGGTGATCTCGGCCCAGTGATCCCGGAAGATGAGCACGATCACGCAGGTGAGCGCCAGCAGGGTCAGCAGGGAAAACACGGCCTTTTTGCGGGAAGGCTGAGAGGCGGCAGATTGGTTCATGAGGGCAGGGACTCCTTTCAGACAGGATGAAACTTTTTTAAAAGTATAGCACAGCCGCCGGCCGTCTTTGTGAACGGAAGCCGAATTTTCTTGTGCAATCCGGTCCGGATGATAAAAAAGATGTCCGGAACGGAAAGAAAATGACAAATATTGCAGATTGTTTTGACACACTGCGTGCAAAAACGCCCCGGAAGATCACACGGATTTTCCGGGGCGTTGAATTTAACAAGAATAAAACAAAAGGCTTAGCGGGACTCGGTCAGCTCCCGGATCAGACGGACCAGGGTGGAGACATAGGCTTCGTTGGTGTAGTAGCGCTCGTAGAGCTTGCGGCAGTCGGCCTTCATAGCGGCCAGCTGGTCGGGGTGCTCGATGGCATGGGCCAGCACTTTGGAAAGCTGGGCGGGGTCATCGTTGCGGTACACAAAGCCGTCCACCCCTTCCGTGATGAGCCCGGCGGTGCCGGTGTGCTCCGACACGATGGAAGGCTTGCCGAAGATCAGGCCCTCGGTCACAAAGGTGGGCATAGGGTCATCGCGGGAAGCGCACACAATGCAGGTGCACTGCTCCATCAGCGACTTGATCTCCGGGCGTTCCAGCCGCTTGCGGTAGAACACATTATGAGGGAACTGCTCGGTCAGGGCGTGCACATGGGCGGAGACGTCCCGGTCGGAAGCCTTGCCCACAAAGAGGAAGGAGGCCTTTTCCCGCACCTCCGGCGGCAGCAGGCGGATGGCTTCGCAGTAGATGTCCTGCCCCTTGCGCATCTCCATGGAGCCCACCGTGACAAACAGGGGCCGCCCGCCGGCATAGCTCAGGTCGTAGCGAGGGAAGCTCTCGCGGGCGTAGTCGGGCAGGCCGTAGATCAGCTGCTCCACCTTGAATTTGGGCCGCACCGAGTGCATGGCGGCGGTGGCGTGGGAGCCCACAGCGGCAATGTGCACGTTGTCGGCCAGCTCCTTGGGGATCTTGTGGGTGATGAAGGGATAGCCTGCAAAGGCGTCGTGCAGCCACCACAGCACCGGCACAAAGCCGCCGTTCAGGGTGCTCACGGCAGGGGCTTCCACCACCGTATTGGCCAGCACAAAGTCTGCGCTGGAAGCCAGCTCCCACAGGGTGGAAGAGGTCACGCAGTCGCGGCGGGTGACCACGGCAGCTCCGGCCTCCAGAAAGAGCGGCAGAGAGCCCTCGTCCGAGGGGCCCAGTACCACCACTTCATAGCCAAGACTGCGCAGCACCGGGATGGCGCTCACCAGCACGATGGGCGCACCGGTCATGGTGAGTTCATGGCTCAGCACCACGGCGCGTTTGCCGGTGGCCGAGAATACGTCCTCGGCGCACAGCTCCCGGCGGAAGTGCAGCAGTGCCTGCGGGACGCAGCGGCAGTTCTGCGCCAACTGGTTTGCCAGCCGCAGCAGTTCCAGCACATCGTCTTTGCCGCGGGCCGCCGCGCGGCAGCGGTCCAGCAGGGCGCGGGAGAGCAGGGCACAGCGCTGGCCGGGCAGGTGCTGGTCGGTCTGGTACAGGGCACTGCCGCCGTCGTAGCCGAACACGGCATCGCACACCACAAGGTCGGCCCCCTGCTGCAAGGCGGCTGCAAAATAGGTGAGGGCGGTGGAGGTGCACTCCACATCCTCGCTCACCAGCAGCACACCGTTCACGGAGGGGGTCAGCTCACCTTCCAGCCGGTCCACCAGCCGGAACTTGCGGTGCAGCTGCTCGGCCAGCGAGAGGGTCAGGGCATTGCGGCGGCCCGGGGCGTACACCAGCAGATAGGTGCTCTGGGTGTCGGTATAGGTCTGTTCCCGCAGCTGGCGGCGCTGCTGCAGGGGGCTGTAACTGCTGTACATGTACGAACCCCCTTCAATGCCGGTGGAACAGGCCCAGCAGCTTGCGCAGCGGAGCCGTGAGCTTCCAGCTGCTGCTGGCCAGCACGTTTTCCAGCGAGGCTTCGTAGGCGGCCCGGCTGTTCTGCAGGTCGGTCAGATGCTGCTGCTGTTCTGCCAGCAGCTTGCGCAGCTGCTGGATCTCAGCGTTTGCCTCCAGCAGCTGTTCGGTGCCCTGACGGGACACGGCCTCGGTCTCTTCCTTGAGCACGGTCAGCGCCCGCAGCAGGGCCTTGCCGGGCTGCTCATGCAGGTAGCGGCCCAGGGGATAGTAGCGATATTTCACCGCAAACCGCAGCCCGGCGGGGAAGCCTACGGCACTTTCCACTGTCAGGTTGGGGTCGATGTTCATAAACAGCATGGTGCCCTCCTGCAGGGCGTTGCCGTTGATGATGTGGTAGCTGAGCCGCTCGTCTGAGAGGGAAAAATCAGTGATGCAGCAGGCAAATTCACCGGGGTCCAGCCGCAGGGCCCTGGCCTCCACGGGCAACTCGAACACAGCCGACACTTCGTGGGTCAGCTCGTCGTAGGAGTCAGGGGCAACGGTCAGGCACTCATGGGGCGAAAAACCGGAGCCGGAGTCGTAGAACAGCTGGGGCAGAAGCAGAGCACCCTGTTCGGTGTCGGCACCCTGCGAGGCCAGCACGGCCTCATATTTCAGCACCTGCTGCTCCAGCTCCAGGCACCGCTGCGCCAGCCGGGAAACGCCTTCGTCCGACAGCCGGAGCTGCTGTTCCAGTTCGGCCACGCGGCTGCCTGCCGCGTCCAGGGTCTGGGGGGCATCGTTGTTCATAACCGGATTCTCCTCTTGTTTTATAGGATACGGCTGCACCGCAGCAGCCGGGGAAATCAATGCTGCGAAAGCGCGGGGGTGCGCCGCTGGGCCTGCCGCCGTGCGGCCGAGGCTTTGACGATCCAGCTGCGCCGCAGGTTCAGCAGGGCGCACACCAGCCCGATGGAGGCAAACGCGATCACGTTCTGCAGCAGCATACCCCGCAGCGGGTGGTCTGTAAAGTGAGCCGCGAACAGATACCACGGAATGGCGATGAGCTCCACCGTGTGGATGCAGAAGATGTTCAGCGAGTTGCGGCCGATGGCCTGCAGGCCCTGTGCGATGGGGCCGGTAAAGCGGTTGAGCCGCATGAACAGGCGGATGAACAAAAAGCCGGTGGCGGCATCCAGCAGGATGCTCAGCGGGCCGAGGGTCCACTCGCCCATGGAAATGCAGTCGGTGCTCTGGGCAAGCAGGGCTCCCACAGCGGTCAGAGCTGTGCCGCCCAGCAGGATGTACAGGGTGCGGCGGGGCAGGGGCTTGTCCAGCCAGCGGTTCTTCTTGGCCAGATAGCCGATGTAAAGGTAGGGCACGATCACGGCCCCCTGCGAAAGGCTGAAGGGCAGCTCCCACACCAGTGTGGTGCCCCAGCCCAGCAGCATGATGCCGAGCACAGCCCAGTGTGTGTATTTCTCCGGGAAGATATTCAGGATGGCGTCCAGCAGCACCCAGCCGATCAGCAGCGAGAGCAGATACCACATGGGGCCGGTGGAAAAGAACTGCTGCCCGGCATAAGTAGTGGTGTGGGGCAGCCCCAGCAGAAAGCCACCGGCCACCTTGAGGGTCTCGGTGACGCTGCTGGGGAAGTAATGGAACGCCATGTAGTGGCACAGCAGATGCAAGAGCGAAGTGCACACCGCCGTGATGCAGTAGGGCTTGAGCAGCGCTCTGAGCTGCTGCTGGATGCACTTGCCGATGGAGCGCTTGCGGAAACCGTAGCCGCTGGCAATGAAAAAGGCCGCCATCAGGGCCTCACGATAGATGAACGGGAAAAACGCCGTGAGCGACAGCCCGCCGGAGATCTGCATGGGGTAGAGTTCGGCGGTGTGGGCCAGCACGATGGTGATCATGCCCATGCCCTTGAGCATGTCGAACATGCCGATGGAGTTGACGGTGCTGGGTCTGGTGCCTTCCATGAAAAGGGTCCTTCCTTGCGCCGTCCGGAAACATGTGACCAACAGGCGCATACAGTAAAAAATGATCCATTTATAAGGATATAAGGCTAGTATAATGCTTTTTGTGCACACTGTCAATTTTGAATTGCCCACCGCCGGGTGGCAATTGTTGTCTTTACCGATAAAAAGCCCGGCAGAAGGGCCGAATTTCTGGGCAGACGGCACAGGCTGCCGGATGGAAAAAACAAGATGTGCAAGATTTAATTGCCAAAAATGGAAATTAAATCTTGCAAAGGTATTGCATTGCCAATGGCGGTATTGTATACTGAACACAATCGAAAAAAGCGGCCCGGCCCCGGGTGGGCCCGGCTGCAGGAATGTAAAAAACAGTGACGTGGAGGCTAACATGGTTCATTCGCTGTATCAGTCTCTGAACAATCTGGAAACGATCTACGCAGACCGGATTGGTATCCGCTATTATGATGAGGCCAAGGGCGGCGTGGTGGAGGTGCCCTTCCGGCAGTACGCTGCAGACCTGCGGCGGTTCGTGGCATTTTTACGCAGCCGCACCCCGAACCCCTTGGGGCAGCGAGTGGCCATCCTGGCCCGCAACAGCTACCACTATGTGATGTGTATGTACGGCGCAGTGCTGGCCGGGGCTGTGGCAGTGCCCCTGAACACCGGCAAGAACTGGGACGAGATCCGCTACGAGCTGGATCTGGTGGAGCCGATGTGCGTGCTCCATGACGGCGAGTACCTGAGCCTGGAGCCGGCCCTGGGCCAGGCGTACGGGGACCGTCTGGTGCCTATGGACGCCTTTACTGCCTTTGAGCCTGCCATGGACATCACCGAGGTGCCGGACCTCAGCGCACTGGCCTTTATCATGTTCACCTCCGGAACCACTGGCCGCAGCAAGGGCGTTATGCTGTCCCAGAAGAACCTGTTCACCGCCATGCCTGCCTTCCTGACCCCCTTTGAGGACGTGCGGAGCCAGACCGGCTGGAACACCGACGCGTTCAGCTCTCTGTCCTGCCTGCCCATGTTCCACATTTCGGCCATGACCAGCCTGGTGTCCTGGAGCATCACCGGCCACTGCGTGAACCTGTGCAACGACCTGAAATATTTCTACCGGGACCTGGGGGCCATGCGGAGCGACGTGATGGCGGTGGTGCCGGTGCTGCTGAAGAGCATTTATCATGATGTGATGAAGGGCAAACGGGAGCGTCTGAACGGCCTGCGTATGCTGACCTGCGGCGCAGCGATGTTCGACCCTGCCATGCTCCAGGACCTGATGGACCGGGGCTTCTTCATCGCCCAGATGTACGGCCTTACCGAGACCTGCGGGGATGGTGCCTGGAACTCCTCCCAGGAGGAAAAGTACCTGACCAGCGTGGGCCATGTGGACGACAGCTGCCAGTACAAGCTGGAGGACGGGGAACTGTGCATGCGTGGTGACCCGGTGATGCTGGGCTACTACAAGGACCCGGAGGCCACCGCCGAGGTGCTGGACGCCGAGGGCTGGTTCCACACCGGCGACATTGCCCGGGTGGAGCCGGACGGCTATATGTACCTGACCGGCCGCAAAAAGAACGTGATCATCCTGGGCAGCGGCGAGAACGTGAGCCCCGAGGAGCTGGAAAAGCTGCTGGCTCCCTGCGCTGCCATCCGGGAGTGCAGGGTCTGCGAGCGGAACCAGCGCATCTGCGCCGTGGTCTGCTGCGACCCGGACCAGCAGGACGCTGTACGGGATTTTGTTACCAAGGTGAACCGCACCCTGCCCCTGTACAAGCACATGATGGTGGAGTTCTCGGCCCAGCCCCTGCCCCGCAACGCTGCTGGCAAGCTGCTGCGGTCCTGAATCTTAGCGGAAAGAGCCGGTCTCATGGTGGAAAAAGTTCCCACAAGGCGTTATGGCCGTGAGACTGGCATTTTTGAAGAATAGAGAGGGAAACGATAATGGAACTACATAAACCGAAAAATCTGTATGAGCTGCTGACGCTGAACATGGAGCAGCGATTTGCGAACCGGGTGGCCTTCCGCTGGTACGACGCCGACCAGGATGTGGTGGTGGAAAAGCACTTCGGGGAGTATGCGCAGGACATCCGCCGCGCGGTGAACTACTACCTGAGCACCATCCCGGACATTCAGGGCAAGCGGGTGTGCGTGTGGAGCAACAACAGCTACCACTACGCCGTGAACTGCTACGGTGTCATGATGGCGGGCGGCGTCATCGTGCCCATGAACCAGCGCAAGAGCTGGGATGAGCTGCACCGGGAGCTGGAGCTGGTGGAGCCTTCCGCCATCCTGACCGACGGCGATGACTACGGCTGCAACGAGGAGATGCAGGCGGCTTACGGCAGCCTGCTGCGCCCCATGGATGCCTACAAGGCTTACGAGCCTGCAGAGCTTGTGAACCGCATCCAGCCCGAGGAGCTGATGGTGCTGATGTTCACCTCCGGCACCACTGGCCGCAGCAAGGGCGTCATGCTCTGCGAGCGGAACTTCTTTGCGGTGATGCCCCACCATGTACGGGTGGGGCAGCGATTCTGCCAGCTGAAAAATGACCCGGACCTGCTGGTCAGCCACATGACCCTGCTGCCCATGTTCCACCTGGGTGCCTTTGGCTGCCTGTTCACCTGGGCCTGGATGGGCTGGGCCCAGAACCTGGGCAGCCTGCGGTCCTTCTACAAGGACCTGAAGCGGATGCCCAGCCAGGCCATGGCCGCCGTGCCGGTGCTGGTGCAGTCCATCCACCACGACCTGATGACCGGCAAGCAGGACAAGCTGGGGGATCTGTGGGCTCTGAACTGTATGTCTGCGATGTTTGACCCCCAGACCCTGATGGACCTCCACGACCACGGCATGGTGATCTCCCAGCTCTACGGCAGCACCGAGACCACCGGCGGCGGCCTCATCAACTTTGCGGAGGATGCCAAGCACATCGGCTCCATCGGCAAGGACGACGGCCACTGCGAGATCAAGCTGGACAACGGCGAGCTGTGTATGCGGGGCGGCGATGTGATGCTGGGCTACTATAAGGATCCGGAGGGCACCGCCCAGGTGGTGGACGCCGAGGGCTGGTTCCATACCGGAGACCTGGCCCGGGTGGACGAGGATGGCTACTACTTCCTCACCGGACGCAAAAAGAACGTGATCATCCTGGGCAGCGGCGAGAACGTGAGCCCCGAAGAGCTGGAGGGCCTGCTGGAAAAATGCCCTGCCGTGAAGGAATGCCTGGTGAAGGAAAAGGGCAAGAAGATCTGCGCTGTGGTCTGCTGCGAGGAAGCCGACCAGCAGACGGTGCGGGACTTCATCACCGAAACCAACCGCACCCTGCCCCTGTACAAGCGCATGAGCGCAGTGGAATTCTCCGCCCAGCCCTTGCCCCGCAACGCCATGGGCAAGCTGATGCGCTGAGGCCTGCAGCCCTGATTTTGCGGTTTGTGCCGCATACTCTGCAAAAAAACTGGGCAAACCCATAGGGGTTGTGCTATACTGAGGGCAGAACCGTGCTGATCCTGATCGGCACACCCAAAATCCGTCACGGAAAGGAAGAACATTTCTATGGAACGAGCAGAAATCATGTCCCAGATCCTGGCCATCCTGGAGGATGTGGCAGAGATCGCGCCGGAGGATGTCAACGAGAACAGCGTCCTGATGGACGACCTGGATCTTTCCTCGATGGAGATCCTGACCATCGTGGCTGACCTGGAAGAGACCTTTGGCCTGCGCATCCCGGAAAAGGAGCTGCGCAACTTTGTCACCATCAGTGACCTGGCCGATTATCTGGTAGCCAATGCCGGGTGAGCCGATGGAAGCAGCACAGCGTTCGGCGGAGTATGTCTTTCAGGGCATCATGTACTATTTCCGCCGGGAAAAAGTGTGCCCCCGGTATCAGTTCACCCTGAAGGACCCGGTGGATCCGGCCCTGCTGCAACAAGCGCTGGATGCCGCGCTGGAAGCTGCCCCCTATTACCGGGTGCGGCTGGTGTGGGAAAAGCGCAAAGCCTTTCTGGAACCGAACTCGGAGCCCTGCCTTGTCTACCCGGACAGCGTGATGCGGGAGATGCCGGAGCAGACGAACGGCTACTTCTTTGCCGTGCACTGCGCACAGAACGCCGTGTACTTCGACTGGTTCCACTTCATCGCGGACGGCCACGGGGTATCGCCCTTCCTCACCCGCATCCTGGAGCTGTACTGTAACCTGCGCTACGGTACCGCCTTTGCAAACCCGCCCATCCCCTGCAGCCCGGCCTACGACATCGCAAAGCTGGTGGAGCAGTACCCGCTGCAGGTCATGGACGAGACTACGATGCAGCGGGAGGTGGTGGAGACCTGCGAGGAGCCCATGCACCGCATCCGAATCCGGTTCGCCAAAAAGGATCTGGTGGCCAAAGGTGTGCAGAACGGCGTCAAGCCGTTCTGCGCCCTCATGGGCCTGCTGTGCATCGCGCTGGGAGAGTATCTGGGCAAGGACACCATCCAGTATTCTTACTCTGCCGACACGCGGGACGCCATGGGTGCCCCCAACGCACGGTACAACTGCGTGTGTTCCTTCCAGGGTGGGGTGGACCTGCCCCAGGGGGTACGGCTGGAGCAGTTCGTGCAGGAGATGGATGCCGCCGTGAAGGACAGCCTGACGGCGGAGCGCAAGCGCCGCAAGATGGCTGACCAAATGGGCTGGGTCTACAAGGTGAACCAGCAAAAGGCCCCTCTGCGGATCAAGCAGCGTGTGTTCCAGATGGGCGAGTACATCAGCGGCATCCCGGCAGATTTCTGGTTCAGCTATCTGGGCAATCCCCTCATGCCGGCCACGCCGGAGCTGGAGCAGTACACCACCGATTTTGGCGTGTGGGTGCCGCCGGACGGAGGCTCCCTGTGCGTGGAGGCCTCCACCCTCAACGGGGTGATCACCCTTTGCATCGAGAACAAGGTGCCGAAGGCCGGCCTGCCCGGCATCCTGCGCCGTGTGCTGGAAGCCGAGGGCATCCCGGTGCTGGAGGCCCAGGCACTGGACGAAGCATAAACAAAAGGCAAAAGCAGCCTTACCGGAACCATTCCGGCAAGGCTGCTTTTTTGCGTCTTATTCGGTCCGGGCCGGGCGGGTGGTCACCTCGCCGCAGTGCAATGCCTGCGGGCGGCCGTTCTCCCGCTGGACCACCAGCCGCCCTTCCTCGTCGATGGCAAGGGCCTTTGCGGCGTAGGTCTCGGTGCCGGTGCACACGGTGACCCAGTGCCCGGGCACAAAGCAGCGGGCGCGGTACTCGTCCAGACAGTCAAAGGCGGGGCAGAGGGCCAGCAGCTGCCGGGCGATGGCCCCGGCCAGCGCGGCCCGGCTCACGGGGGCGGGGCCGCCCGGGTACAGGCTGCCGGCCTTTTCGGCCAGCTCCGGGGGCCAGTCGGCGGCGGTGGCGGTCAGGTTCAGGCCGATGCCCACCACCAGCCACTCCAGCCGCCCGCTCTCCAGGTCGGTGCCGGCTTCGGTGAGGATGCCGCACACCTTTTTGCCCTGATAATACAGGTCGTTGACCCACTTGATGCCCAGTTCCAGCCCGCACAGCTCCTGTACCGCCCGGCACACCGCCACGGCGGCCCCGATGGTGGCCGTCTGGGCGCTGGCCGCCTGGACCGCCGGGCGCAGCAGTACCGAGAGGTACACGCCCTTCCCGGACGGGCTTTCAAATACACGGCCCAACCGTCCCCGGCCTGCGCTCTGGTGGGCTGTGAGCACCAGCGTGCCGTGGGGCGCACCGTCCAGCGCCAGCAGCTTGGCCGTCCGGTTGGAGCTTTCCAGTGTGTCGTACACCTGCACCGGGGCGGGGTAGGGGCCCACGGCCTCGGCACAGAAGGGGTCGCCGCCCAGCAGCCGATACCCCCGGCGGGAGACGGCTTCCAGTGCGTAACCCTGCGCGGTGAGGGCGGCGGCCGCCTTGTGGACGGCGGCGCGGCTCACGCCCAGCTGTCCGGCCAGCTGCTGGCCGGAGATATAGGCACCCCCGGCGGCACTCAGTGCCTGCAGAAGGGCCTGACGGGTGGTAGAAGGCATGGCGGTAAGGCTCCTTTCGTGCTATACTATAACCACATTGTAGCATGGAACGGGCAAAACACAATGTTTTTGAAAAAAATCTGCGGTTTGTGCAGGGAATGCGGCGGCTGTCTCGTTTGAATCAACAGAAGGGCCGTGCAGAGCACCGCCCTCCACAGCCGGAAAGGAGGATGAGCAGGTCGTTGACAACACTGGAATTCAGCGCGATGGTGCAACAATATCAATCCCTGGTCTACACGGTCTGTCATCAGCTGGTGCCGGACGTGGGGGATGCGCAGGATCTGACCCAGGAGACCTTTCTGGCGGCATGGCGGGCCATCGACCGCTGTCCGCCCGGCTTTGAAAAGCAATGGCTGGCCCGCATTGCGGCCAACAAAGCCAAGGATTACTTACGCAGCGCATGGGTGCGCCGGGTGAACACGCCGGGCGACGAGGTGCTGGCGCTGGAGGGGGCACCGCCCGGCCTGGAGCCGGAACAGCAGGTGCTGGACACGCTGGGAGCGGAAGAACTCACCCGCATGATCCTGGACCTGCGGGAGCCCTACAAGACACCCTGCCGTCTGGTGCTGCTGGAACAGCACACCATGGCCGAGGCGGCACGTCTGTGCGGCCGCCCGGAAAAAACCGTGAACGCGCAGATCTACCGGGCCAAAAAGATGCTGGTACAGCAGATCCGGGAACAACAGGAAGGGAGGAGCGTACATGGAACTGTTTGATCAGAACGGATGCCTGACCGAGGAAGGGCTGCACGCCGTCATCGGCGGGCAGCTGGACGAGCTGGGCAGGCTGGAAGCCGCCGAGCACCTGTCCTACTGCGACAAGTGCATGGACCGGTACACAGCCCTGCTCACCGCCGATGTATTGGAAGAGCCGCCGCGCTCCGCCCGCGGGGCTGTGATGGGCACCATCTGGGTGCGTCTGATGCAGAACACCTGGGGCCGGGCCGCCGTAGCCGCTGTGGCGGCGGTGCTGGCGCTGACCATGTGGCGCACCGGCACCCTGGAACAGATCCTGTCCACCGGCGAAACGGTGCGCAGCTGGCTGCCCGAAACCACCCAGACCACGGAGCCGGAACAGCTGGGCAGGCCCGTGCAGGACGACGAACGCACCCCCACCCAGCCGGAACAGCTGGGCAAGCCGGTGCAGGATAAAGAGCCTGCGCCCACCTTGTCCCAGAAGCTGACCGGCACGCTGGACAGCCTGCTGTTCGGCAAAAACGAATCTGCGGCAGAGCCTGACGCTGCCGTTTCCTACCAGAAGAAATGAGGGAATCGACTATGAAGAAAAACGGAATCCTGACCCTGCTGTTTGCCTGCATCCCCGGCGCGGGCCAGATGTATCAGGGCTATATGAAGCGGGGACTCTCGCTCATCACCATGTTCTGCCTGTTTATTATCGTAGGCAGCGCCACGGGGCTGGATGCGCTGGTAGTCGGCTGCATCGTGGTGTATATGTACAGCTTTTTCGATACCTTCAACCTCCGCGCCCAGATTATCGCGGAGAATGCCCCGGCAGACGACTATCTGGTGCACATCAACTGGAAAGACAAGCGGATGCAGGACTTCATGATGGACAGCCACAAGCTGCTGGGCTGGGGCCTCATTGCCCTGGGCGGCCTAGTGGCCTACGAGAACGTCATCATGCGGGTGTTCGGCGATGTGATGTGGCGCTGGGCCAGAACAACCCTGTGTTCCGCGCCTTCTATCTGATGCTGGATGAGCTGCCCCAGATCGTGACCTGCGTGGCCCTCATCGTCTGCGGCCTGTGGCTGGTGCGCGGCCCCAAGGGCAAAAAGGTGCACCGCAAAAGGCAGAGGAACCGGAGGACGAGGACTTCCGCGAGTACACCGCAGCCGAAGCCGATGCACCGGAAGCCCCGGAGGAAACCGCAGACTTTGCCATGCCGAAGCTCAGCGCTCTGCTGGGCGACCCGGTGACCCCGGAGGACCCCGATGAGCCGGAACAGCCGGAGAATGCGGAGGGCGACGATGGACGAACTGAATAAGACGGCAGCGACGGAGCCGGAAACCCGGCCGGAAGCTGCAAAGCTGCAGGACGCCCCCCGCCGCCGGGTGGGCAGCCTGACGATGGGCGCCTGCCTGATCGCAGCGGGCATCTTCTTCCTGTGTTATTACTTTGTGCCGGGCTTTGACTGGCAGCTGGTGGTGCGCATTGCCCCGGCGGCAGCCCTGGTGCTGCTGGGATGTGAGGTGCTGTTCTTCGCCGCCCGGCCGGGCCGCTGGAAGTATGATTTTGTCTCGGTGCTGGTCTGTCTGGGGCTCATCGCAGTTTGTATGTGCCTGAGCTTTCTGCCCATGGTGTGGAGCGAGATCGACCCTGCCCGCGGACAGAACGAGATGAAGCTGAGCAAGGCGTACACCGCGCAGGTGTACGAGGCCCTACGGAAGGAAAACCCGGACCTCCGCCTGCGGGATGTGTACACCGACCTGTATCTTTACTCCAACAGTGTGAATGCCCTGCAGGAGCTGCAGCCAAGTGACGGACACCTGAGCCTGACCGTGATGCTGTATGGCCCCTACGACAGCACCGGAGCCTTTGCGCAGGACTGCCGCAGCGTGGCCGGTACGGTGCGGGCTGGCACCCTACAGCCGGATGAACTGCGCATCGTGTGGTCGCCGGACAACGACCCGGGCCAGAGCCTGGATTCCGGTACCCTGCAGCGTGTGGAACAGTACACGCTGGAACTGGACGGCACGGTGCAGCTGGACTGGACCGCGGATGAGATGGAACGGCAGGTCGAAGTGCAGTATCTGATGGACGAAGAAAATGAGCCGGAAGAGGACACTGCGCCCAGCGAAGAGGCCGAGCCAGAGGCGGCTGTATAAAAACTGAAAACGCGCCCGCTGCGGAGTTCTCCACAGCGGGCGCGTTGTTTGTTGAAAAAAAAGAACTTAGAGCTTCTTGCCGGTGAGCAGCTCGTAGGCCTCCAGATACTTGGCGATGGTCTTGTCGATCACGTCCTGGGGCAGGTCGTAGTTGCTGTCCGGATGGGCCTTCAGCCAGTCGCGGACAAACTGCTTATCAAACGAAGGCTGGCCGTGGCCCGGCTCATAGCCCTCCAGCGGCCAGAAGCGGGAGGAATCCGGGGTGAGCATCTCATCGCCCAGCACCACGTTGCCGTCCTCGTCCAGACCAAACTCGAACTTGGTGTCGGCGATGATGATGCCGCGGGTCAGGGCGTACTCGGCGCACTTCTTGTACAGGGCGATGGTGTAGTCCCGCAGCTTGGTGGCGTACTCCAGGCCGTGGCCGGGGAACTGCTTCTCCAGCACCTCAATGCTGCGCTCGTAGGAGATGTTCTCGTCATGGTCACCTATCTCGGCCTTTGTGGAGGGGGTGTAGATGGGCTCCGGCAGCTTCTGGGACTCCTGCAGGCCCTCGGGCAGCTGGATGCCGCACACCTTGCCGGTCTTTTGGTAGCTGGCCCAGCCGCTGCCGGTGATGTAGCCGCGCACGATGCACTCGATGGGCAGCATGGTCAGCTTGCGGCACAGCATGCTGTTGCCGTCGAACTGGGGCTGCCGGAAGAACTCCGGCATATCCTTCACGTCCACGCTCAGCATATGGTTGGGCAGCAGATCCTTGGTGTAGTCGAACCAGAACTTGCTCATCTGGGTGAGCACGGTGCCCTTTTTGGTCACCTTGTTTTTCAGGATGACATCAAACGCAGAAATGCGGTCGGTGGCAACCATGATCAGGCTGTTGCCATTGTCGTAAATTTCACGGACTTTGCCTTCTTTGATGGGCTTGAATGCAGTCATAGTCAAACACTCCATTTCCCTTTTTCCGGCCGCCGGGCGCGGCACATCCTTACAGCACTATTGTACCATGCCCGCTGCCGGTTTGAAAGAAACAGATGGGAGAGATTTGCCCCGGGTTTTGCAAATTTCTCGTGAAAAATGTGCAAAAATCATCGGATGAATTCGTCGTTTTGACGATAAAAGTCGTACTTTCAGCGCGAATGAGACAAAAAACGACCCGCTTTTTTGTGGAATGCGCAGATGGACACAGCCCGGCGGATAGGGTATGCTGAAAGGCGGCAGCTTTGCTGTACAGAAAGGAAAATTCTGCTTATGATACCTCAGATCATTGCGCACCGTGGCGCATCCTATCTGGCACCGGAAAACACGCTGGCGGCTTTCCGCAAGGCGATGGAGATCGGAGCCGACGGTGTGGAAATGGACGTACAAAAGACGCTGGACGGCGGCCTTGTGATCCACCACGACTATATCATTGACCTGCACACCGATATTTCCGGCCGTATCTACGATATGACCGAGGGCGAACTGAAAGACCTGGACTTCGGCAGCTGGAAGGACGTTGCCTATAAAGATGAGAAGATCGCCACCCTGGCCGAGGCACTGGCCCTGTGCAAGAGCATGGAGGGCTGCACCGTGCAGCTGGAGCTGAAATCCACCATGGACAACGACCCGGAATTTGTGCCCGGTGTGGTGGATGCCATCCGCGCGGCAGACATCGCCGACCGACTGGTACTTATTTCGTTCAACCACGACCTGCTGCGGCAGGCCAAGGCGCTGATGCCGGAACTGCGGGTGGGCGTGCTGCTGTACGGCGCATTCGAGAGCATGGTGCTGCCGCCGCCGGTCATCTGGAAGGACCTTGGCCTGGTGAACGGCATGGAGGATGAGGAAGCGGCGCTGGACGAAGAGCTGGCCGCCCTGCCGGTGGATGCGGGCATGGACCCGGATGAGGAAAACGGCTGGATGACCCGCTGGGTGAACGACAAGGTGAGCATGCTGCGGGCAAACTTCCCCGGGGAGAGCCTGCAGGCGGTGGCAAAGCATCTGGCCGACCAGCACAACCCGGTGGCCTATGTCAAAAGCCTGGACTTTGCGCCGGAGTACGTCAGCTGCGAATACCACACCGCCTACAGCAACCCGGACTTTATCCCAAAGCTGCAGGCCATGGGGGTCAAGGTGGCCCTGTGGACCGTGGACACGGAAAAGGCTGTCCGGAGCCTGCTGCCCCTGGGGCCGGACTGCATCGTGACCAACCGCCCGGACCGCGTGCGGGAATGGGTGGAAGAAAATCAGTGACACAGAGATCGGAAAGGCTTCTCCTTTGGGAGAAGTCTTTTTTGCTGCCCTTGACAAACAGGGACAGTGGGATTACAATAGTCTCATATCGAACAGTTTTATAGAAAACAGTTTGAGCAAAAAACAATTCAAAAGGAACCGATCGTATGTGTGACGAAAAACAGAACGAATGCAGAGACCACGGGGATCCGCCCTGGGAAGGGCCGCAGGTCATCCCGGCCCAGATCCGCCGGGTGGACAACCTGATCTTCCGCAAGATCAACCAGTTTGCCCGCGCCAACGGTGTGGAGCAGGCCACCCCGATGCACGGCTGGATCATCGAGTATCTTTACCGGCACCGGGAGGAGCAGGTGTTCCAGCGGGACATTGAGCGGGAGTTTTCCATCACCCGCTCCACGGTGACCAACATTTTGCAGCTGATGGAGCGCAAGGGCTACATCCAGCGGCTGAGCGTGCCGCAGGACGCCCGGCTGAAACAGCTGGTGCTGACGGAAGAGGGCGTCCACTTCCATGAAAACACCATCCTCTCCTTCCACCAGACGGACGACTATGTGGCCAATCTGCTGACGGAAGAGGAAAACGCCGAGCTGCTCCGGCTGCTGAACAAGCTGCGGGACGCGCTGAAGTAAACCATTTGAAATGGCCGCCGCATGCGCTCTGGCCATATTCAGCGGAAGAATTATTTTGCTTTGCATTTGCGTGGAAAGCTCCCGGTTGGCCCGCCCAAGTATAACGCAAGAGTGTTCGACTCTTGTCAAAACGCCGAAAAGATGTTTGTGAAAATGTTAATTATGAACAATTTCCGAAAGTTTTGCAAACATCTTGACATTAAATCTGTTTTGTATAGAATTGTTTTGTACCAAACAAATAAAATTAACAGGAGGTAACTCAGATGATCAAAAAGCTCGTGTCACATCTGGGCGAGTACAAACGCGCCGCAGTCCTGACACCGCTCTTTGCAGCCCTGGAAGCCGTGATGGATGTGCTGCTGCCCACCATCATGGCCTTTATCATTGACCTGGGCATTGAAAAGGGCGATATGCACGCCATCGTCAAGTATGGTCTGCTCACCTTTCTTGTGGCAGCCATTGCGCTGCTGCTGGGCGTTCTGGCCGGTAAATATGCCGCCGAGGCATCCACCGGCTTTGCCGGCAATCTGCGCGATGCCATGTATGAGAACATCCAGCACTATTCCTTCTCCAACATCGACAAGTTCTCCACGGCGGGCCTTGTCACCCGTATGACCACCGATGTGACCAACGTGCAGAATGCGTTCCAGATGATCGAGCGCATGTGCGTGCGTGCCCCGGTGCATCTGGTGTTCGCACTGTTCATGGCTGTGGTCATCGGCGGCCCGTTGTCGCTGGTGTTCGTGGTGGCGGTGGTCTTTCTGGTGGTGGTGCTGGCCAGCATCATGATCCCCACCTTCCACATCTTTGACCGCGTGTTCAAGAACTACGACAACCTGAACGCCTCGGTGCAGGAGAATGTGTCCGCCATCCGCGTGGTCAAGAGCTTTGTGCGCGAGGGCTTTGAGAACGAGAAGTACACCAAGGCCTGCGAGAGCCTGTACAACCAGTTCGTCAAGGCCGAGAGCCGCCTGAGCTTCAACAACCCTGCCATGCTCACCGCCGTTTACGGCTGCAACATCGCCCTGAGCTGGCTGGGTGCCAAATATGTGCTGCATGGTGCCATCACCACCGGTCAGCTCAACGCCCTGTTCGGATACATCATGAACATCCTCATGGCCCTGATGATGCTGAGCATGGCCTTTGTCATGATCTCCATGTCGGCCGCTTCCGCCAAGCGTATCGTGGAAGTGCTGGATGAGACCACCGACCTGCCCCCGGCCAAGCAGCCGGTGCAGCAGGTGAAGGACGGCAGCATTGAGTTCGACCATGTTTCCTTTCAATATAAGCATGGTTCGGGCCGTCCGGTGCTGAACGATATCACCTTTTCCATCAAGCCCGGCGAGACGCTGGGCATCATCGGCGGAACCGGCAGTGCAAAGTCCAGCCTGGTGCAGCTGATCCCCCGCCTGTACGATGCCGAAAGCGGTACCGTGCGGGTAGGCGGCGTGGATGTGCGGGATTACAACCTGGACGTCCTGCGCCACGAAGTGTCCATGGTGCTGCAGAAGAACGTGCTGTTCAGCGGCACCATCCTCGACAACCTGCGCTGGGGCGACGCGAACGCCAGCGAGGAAGAGTGCATCCGCATGGCAAAGCTGGCCTGCGCGGATGAGTTCATCGAGCGCTTCCCGGATAAGTACAATACATGGATCGAGCAGGGCGGCTCCAACGTGTCCGGCGGCCAGAAGCAGCGCCTGACCATTGCCCGCGCTCTGATGCGCAAGCCCAAGGTGCTGATCCTGGACGACTCCACCAGTGCGGTGGACACCGCCACCGACGCCAAGATCCGCAAGGCCTTCCGGGAAGAGATCCCCGGCACCACCAAGATTATCATTGCACAGCGTATCTCCTCGGTGCAGGATGCAGACCGCATCCTGGTGCTGGACAACGGCCAGATCAACGGCCTGGGCACCCACGAGGAGCTGCTCAGGACCAACGCCATTTATCAGGAAGTTTACAACAGCCAGACCCAGGGCGGCGGCGACTTCGACAAGCAGGGAGGTGAGCAGTAATGGCACAGGTAAAAAGAGGTACATGGCCCCGGCCCCGGGGCGCACGGGGCCCGCGCCCCAAGGTGGAAAACCCGGGCAAGCTGCTCCGGCGCATCATGGATGAAGTGTTCCGCAACTACCTGCCCCACTGCATCCTTGTGCTTGTCTGCATCGTGGTCAGTGCGCTGGCCAATGTGCAGGCCAGCCTGTTCTTGCAGACTTTGATGGACGATTACATCGTGCCCATGACCCGCCAGCAGGACCCCAGCTTTGCACCGCTGGCCGGTGCACTGGTGCGGATGTGCTGCATCTACCTTGTGGGTATTCTGGCCGCATGGCTCAATGCCCGCGTCATGGTTAACGTAACGCAGGGCACCCTGCGGAATCTCCGCATCAAGCTGTTTACCCACATGGAAAGCCTGCCCATCCGGTATTTTGACACCCATCCCCACGGCGATATCATGTCCGTGTACACCAACGATGTAGATACCCTGCGCCAGATGATCAGCCAGAGCATCCCGCAGCTGGTGTCCAGCGTCATCACCATCGTGTCGGTGTTCTTCAGCATGTGTATGCTCAGCTGGCAGCTGACCATCGTTACCATGCTCATGGTGGCGCTGATGCTGTTCTGCTCCAAGCAGATTGCAAAAAGCTCCTCCAAGTACTTCATCCAGCAGCAGCGGGATTTGGGCAAGGTGAACGGCTACATCGAAGAGATGATGGAGGGCCAGAAGGTGGTCAAGGTGTTCACCCACGAGCAGCAGACCCTTGACGGCTTCCGCCAGCTGAACGATCAGCTGAAGGAGAGCTCCAAGCAGGCCAACGCCTTCTCCAATATCATGATGCCTGTCAACGCCCAGCTGGGCAACATCAGTTACGCCATGTGCGCACTGACTGGTGCAGCCATGGCTGTGGGCGGCGTTGGCGGCATGACCCTTGGCACCGTGGTGGCCTTCCTCAGCCTGAACAAGGGCTTCAATATGCCCATCAGTCAGGTGTCCATGCAGGCCAACAGCGTCATCATGGCACTGGCCGGTGCAGAGCGCATCTTTAAGATGATGGACGAGCCCAGCGAGACCGATGAGGGCTATGTGACCCTCGTGAACGCCAAGTACGACCGCGAGGACAACCTCGTGGAGACCGAGGAGCGCACCGGCATCTGGGCCTGGAAGCACCCCCACCACGACGGCACCACCACCTACCACAAGCTGGAAGGCGACATCACCTTCACGGATGTGGATTTCGGATATGTGCCGGAAAAGACGGTGCTGCACGATATCAACCTGTACGGCCGTCCGGGACAGAAGATCGCCTTTGTCGGCTCCACCGGTGCCGGAAAGACCACCATCACCAACCTGATCAACCGGTTCTATGATATTCAGGATGGCAAGATCCGCTATGACGGCATCAACATCCACAAGATCAAAAAGTCCGATCTGCGCCGTTCGCTGGGCATCGTGCTGCAGGACACCCACCTGTTTACCGGTACGGTCATGGAGAACATCCGCTATGGCCGTCTGGATGCCAGCGATGAAGAGTGCATGGCCGCCGCCAAGCTGGCCAACGCGGACGGCTTCATCCAGCGTCTGCCGGATGGCTACAACACCATGCTGACCGGCGACGGCGCGAACCTGTCGCAGGGCCAGCGCCAGCTGCTGGCCATCGCCCGCGCCGCCGTGGCCGACCCGCCGGTGCTGATCCTCGATGAGGCAACTTCCTCCATCGACACCCGCACCGAGGCTCTGGTGCAGAACGGCATGGACGGCCTGATGTACGGCCGCACCAGCTTCGTCATCGCCCACCGCCTGTCCACCGTCCGCAATGCAGACTGCATCGTGGTGCTGGAGCAGGGCCGCATCATCGAGCGCGGCAGTCACGACGAGCTGATCGCCAAGAAGGGCAAGTATTACCAGCTCTACACCGGCAACCTCGCCGAAAACTGATCAAGACATCTCTCCTCAATAACACAGCGCCCCCGCCGGGATCTCTCCCGGCGGGGGCGCTGTGCTTTATATCATAAATGTTTTTTAGTGGATCAGGCTCACGAATACGGGGCAGAGCACCGCGGTGAGCACACCGGCCACTGCAATGGACAGGCCGCTCATGGCACCCTCTACCTCACCCATCTGCAGGGCCTTGCTGGTACCCACGGCATGGGCCGAGGTGCCGATGCCCACACCCTTGGCGATGGGGTCGGTGATGTGGAACATCTTGCACACCGTTTCGGCCAGCAGGCTGCCCGCAATGCCGGTGAGGATGACGATGGCACCGGTCAGGGCGGCAATGCCGCCCAGCTCAGCGGCCACGTCCATGCTGATGGCGGTGGTCACCGACTTGGGCAGCAGGGTGGCGTACTGCTCTTGGGTCAGGTCCAGCGCCAGGGCAAGAGCAAGGGCACTGCCCAGGCTGACCAGTGTGCCAACCGAGATGCCGGCGATGATGGCGGCGGCGTTCTCCCGGAGCAGGTCCCACTTTTCATACAGCGGGATGGCCAGAGCCACGGTGGCCGGCAGCAGCAGGTAGTTCACCGGGGCGGCGCTGGCCTTGTAGTCGGCGTAGGGAATCTTGCACACCGACAGGAAGATGATGACAAAGATGCTGCCCAGCAGCAGGGGATTGAAGATGGCTTTGCCGGTGATCCGGTTGATCAGGGCACCCAGTGCAAAGGCTGCCAGCGTGAGCAGCACGCCCCACGCCGCCGACCCGGACAGGAAATCATTCAGCATGGTCTGCCTCCTTCTTTTTGCGGCCGGTCATGGCCTGGGTGGTGCGGCCTGCGGAGACCATGACCAGCACGGTCACCGGGATGATGGCAATGATGATGGGCAGCAGCATGTTGCCCATCTCGGCCCACAGCTCCATCACGCCGGCTGCGGCAGGCACGAACAGCAGCGGGAAGATGCCGGTGAGGTAAGTGCCTACCTCCTTCACATCCTCCAGCTTCACAAAGCCGAAGTTCAGGGCAGCCAGCAGCAGCACCAGCCCGTAGACACTGGCAGGCACCGGCAGCGGCAGCACGGCGTGCAGCACCTCGCCCAGAAAACAGAAGGCCAGAATGCGCGCAAACTGAAAAATATATTTCGTAACGGATCGCTCCTTTCACGGTCACCAAAAAATGTGGGATACAAGTGGTAGTATACCGCATCGTCGGACGTCCATCAACCGTGATACTTGCCAAGAATTCCCGCACATTTCGCGAGGAACTGTGCAAAAAAGGCGCACCGCAATGTGCGGTGCGCCGTAAGAAGCCGGAGCAGGAACGAGTCAGATCACATAGTCGTTGCCAGCCTGATCGGGCAGGGCAAGATCGGCAAGGGTGATGTGGCTGAAATAGTTGGAGATGAGGTCGTTCAGGCCTTTCCACATCTCATAGGTGCGGCAGTTGGCCAGGCGGGCGCAGGGGGATGCACCCGGCGTCAGGCAGGTGACGGGGGCCAGGCTGCCCTCGGTGAGCATGAGGATCTCCTCCACGGTGTACTGGTCGGGGCTGCGGGTCAGGCGGTAACCGCCGCCCTTGCCGCGCAGACCCTCCAGAAAGCCGTTCTGCACCAGCACCTTGAGGATGTTCTCCAAATATTTTTCCGAGATCTCCTGCCGTGCGGCGACTTCCTTGAGGGGAACGTATTTTTCCGCCTGATGTTCGGCAAGGTCGATCATCACGCGCAGCGCATAGCGCCCTTTGGTGGAAACGATCATATTCGTGTACTTCCTTTGATGTCCATAGAATGTTAAACCTATTATACAACAGGGTAAATAATATTTCAATCCCACTTTTTTGCGAAAAAGCATTGACAAGCAGGGCAAAGGGGACTATAATACCATTAAACCCACAAACAATGTTGGTTTAAAGGTTTGTAGTTCGGGCCGCACCTCGGGTGCCGGGGCCCGTTCGAGAAGTTGTATCTGTATCAGGAGGGAATTTATTATGAGCAAGATCTACACTTCTGCAGACCAGCTGATCGGTCACACCCCGCTGCTGGAGCTCACCCACATTGAAAAGGAGCAGCAGCTGTCTGCTCACATTCTGGCCAAGCTTGAGTATTTTAACCCCGCAGGTTCCGTCAAGGACCGCATTGCCAAGAAGATGATCGACGACGCCGAGGCCAAGGGTCTGCTGAAGGAAGGCTCCGTGATCATCGAGCCCACCTCCGGCAATACCGGCATCGGCCTGGCTGCCGTGGCAGCTGCCAAGGGCTACCGCATCATCATCGTCATGCCCGAGACCATGAGCGTGGAGCGCCGCCAGCTGATGAAGGCCTACGGTGCGGAGCTGGTGCTCACCGAGGGTGCCAAGGGCATGAAGGGCGCCATTGCCAAGGCAGATGAGCTGGCCAAGGAAATTCCCAACAGCTTCATTCCCGGCCAGTTTGTGAACCCGGCCAACCCCGAGGCACATCGCCAGACCACCGGCCCCGAGATCTGGGAGGATACCGACGGCAAGGTGGACATCTTTGTGGCCGGTGTGGGCACCGGCGGCACCGTGACCGGCGTGGGCGAGTACCTGAAGAGCAAGAACCCCGATGTGAAGGTCGTGGCCGTGGAGCCTGCCTCCTCCCCGGTGCTGAGCAAGGGCACTGCCGGTGCGCACAAGATCCAGGGCATCGGCGCAGGCTTTGTGCCGGACGTGCTGGACACCAAGGTTTATGACGAGATCATTGCTGTGGAGAACGACGACGCCTTTGCCACAGGTCGGCTGATCGGTCACAAGGAAGGTGTTCTGGTGGGCATTTCTTCCGGTGCTGCCGTCTGGGCTGCCCTGCAGCTGGCAAAGCGCCCGGAGAACGAGGGCAAGACGATAGTCGTGCTCCTGCCCGACACAGGCGACCGCTATCTGTCGACTCCGCTGTTCGCAGACTGATCACTCTATTTGTAGAACCGTTGCATCCCGCCCGGATTTCCGGGCGGGATTTTTTGCACTCCGGCCGCCGGATGAATCTATTGACGAACACTCTAAAAAAAGGTATACTGTACAGGTACAATTGAATATTGTCGGGGTGTTGCGCAGTTGGTAGCGCGCCTGCTTTGGGAGCAGGAGGCCGCGAGTTCGAGTCTCGCCACTCCGATATGAACAAAACCCACGATGCAACGCTTGAAATTCGGCGTTTGCCGTGGGTCTTTTTGTTTGATATGAGGGGCAAAATTGCCTGCTTGTGCGTTATTTGTGCGTTATTGCCTCAAAAACTGCCCTGCGCGGCGCTCTGGTCGCCCTGAACACAGGACACAAGAGCGGCATATCTGGCCTTGAAAATGTCCATGAGGACTTGCACCGCTCGGCCCTGCTGCACCGCGTTCCCCTCCTCGGTCGCGTCGTCCACCATCTTGATGCACACAGCAACATCTCCCATTGCAATAACAGCGCTTTCAACATTTACTCGGTTCATTGTGAAAATCTCCCTTCAAAATAAATCCCGGCGGTTTTCCATCCTGTCCATGTGTTCACCTGCTCGGCCACGCCTGCGGCCTGCTGGGCTTTTTCTCAATGCGCTGGGCGTTGATGGGTTCGGCCTTTGCGCTGTTCCATGCCCTGTGCAGGCACTCACCAAAGGCGGCAACGCCTTTCCGGTACAGCTTCCACGCCTTGTGCATGATCTCCGAAAGATTGTATTTTTTCATACTGTCCTCGCTTTACTTTGCGGGCCAGCCCTGCTATACTGGGCTTGACCCCTGTTGTGGGTTTGGCTCGGTGTTTCGTTGGTAGCGGTCACCGGGTCATTTTTCATATACAGCGGCGGGAGTGGGTTACTGTCTTAGCTGGCGTTCTGCTCTTGCGCTCCCGGTACATCCTTCGCCCCTTGCCTTCCGGTCGTGCTCCCTTGCTGTGATTCTATTATAGTACTGTTTACCGTACAAGCCTATTGACAGATTCAACAAGGTTTACAGTGTATTTCTATGTATATTTGTACTGTAAACCGTTCTGCTTTTTATGATATACTGTTTACAGAACAGGAGGGAAAGCAATGGTTACTGAGGCAAGAAAAAGAGCTAATGCCAAATGGGACAAAGAAAACATGGTCGTTCTGGCCTGTAAGGTCAAGCGGGAGACGGCGGAACAGTTCAAGGCCGCTTGTGCTGCACAGGGGACAACGTCCAATGCAGTCTTGCAGCAGGCCGTGAAAGCCTATTTGGAAGAACACCCCGCGCCGGAACAGCCCCACACCGCCGGGAATGTCCCGGACGATGACACAGAGGCCCGGCGGGCCGCACTGCTGGAAAGCATCAATGGGCTGTAAGGCTGGGAAGGATGTTGAACGATGCCAGACCACGCCAAACAGGTAGGCGTACTGTGCCAGCGCGTAATTGATCTTCTGGGGCTGTCCATGACAGAGGGGCAGAGTATTCTACTCGGTGAATCTAATATAGCCCACATGGTTAGCCGCCACCCGGCGGATTTTGCCCTCTATGGGGAATATATCCCGCTGATTCTGGCCGCGCCGGACTATGTGGCCCTGAACGCAAAGGACGGCTCGATTGAATACGTCAAGGAAGTGCAGGTTAACAGCGTCTATGTCAAGGTCGCCGTCCGCGTTTCTGCGCGGGGTCAGCTCTTTGCCCGGTCAGTCTACCGCCTGAACACGAACCGTGTTCTAAACTTCATCGAAAAAGGCGCATTGAAACGATACTAAACGAACCAACATGAATTGACATTTTTTCGTGTTCTGGTATAATAGACTTGCAAAGAGAACCAGAGGACGGAACAGGCAGCCGTCACCCATCGTTAGGAGATGCGGGAAGCGTCACCCCGCCTGATTCTCGAACAGAAAGAGGCCGTTGCAGAGATGCAGCGGCCTTTTGCTATCACTATGGGGTGAGCCAGATGCACCCCACCAGTAGGGAGGCGGCATTGTATGAGAATCGTAAAAGTTGGAGAAAGCTATATCTGCCCGGTCTGCGGCAAGTACACGTTTGAGCACGCCGGAGATTATGACATTTGCCCGGTGTGTAACTGGGAAGATGATCTCGTCCAGCTTGATGACCCGGATGAAGAAGACTGTGCCAACCACATGAGTCTGAATCAGGCTCGCGAGGCGTGGGCGCATGGTCGGCGGGTCGATGAATGGGAAGACGAATAACCCGCCGGGCGGGTACAGTATGGGGGTCGTAACGCTGCGGCCTCCTTTTTTGTTTTGCCTGTGCATACTCTCGCAACGTCTGGCAAGCGCCTAGAACAGGCGACATACTGCCCGGCGGGAAAAGTTGATGCAGACATAAAGAAAAGCCCTCACGCCTCTGTTTCTGAGGCCGTGGGGGCTTCGTGGGTCATGCGGCGAGTAGGTTACTCACCCACAACGCCGTTGTTGCAGGTTTCGCTGTCTTCGGGCCGTTCCTCTTCCGGAACATACTGCACAACAAGCTGCGGCTTGCCAGCTGCATCAATGACCGGGCTGATGTGGATAGCGTCACCGTGGTTTGAGCCGGTGTTGTCCGTCCAGCCCTCAAAGAATAAGCACAGCCCTTCCCCTGCATCGTTGACGATGTAGCGGACAGCCTTGCCCTTGAGGGTGTTTTCCAGTTCGCGGGTACTGATTTCGGTGAATACGTTCATGCTTTTATTCTCCTTTGCGGTTGAGGTGTATCTTCAGAGATGCCGGATTGCATCCCTTGAGCCTGTTTTGTGGGGGCTGTCCGCCGGACGGTCATGCGGACTGTCTGCGGACGCTGAAAAAATGCGCTTGAAATTTTTTCGATGATGTGATATTCTAGGGCCGGAAAGGAAACTTTCACAACGCGTCATGTCCGGGAAAGAACCAGTTGGCCGCTCTCCGTGCCAGCTGGTTTTTTATTTGCCCTTTTTTCTGTGACGGCACAGTTTTGTGCAGTCGGACGGCTCAACCTTGAGCAGTCTAACGGGCGCAAGATTGCGCGGATCAATCCGCGTTTGGATGCGCTCAAAACTGAGTGTATCAGATTCCCGCGATGGCTGCGCCCTCGGTGGAGCTGATGCCGGTGCGGATGTAGGATCCTGCGCCGGTGTTCCCGGCGGCGCTCAGATACGGGGTCACTTCCTCGAAAGCATCAAGGCAGGCCCGCAACTCGCCCTTGTACTTGCTGTATGTCCTCAGATGCCGTAAGGCCCGCCGGTGCGCTTCGCTGGCAGATGCCCGGCTACTGTAGCCAGCAAGTAAGGCAGCAGCAACCAGAGGGACGTTGTGGAAATAATGCTCGGTCAACAGGACGCGGTAGCCGTCGGGCAAACCGTCCAGCGCGGCCAGAATGACCCGCCGGGCGTAAAGGACAAGGTCTCTGTACTCTACGCTTTCCAGCTCTGCGGCTGCGCCTGTATCCTCCAACGTATCCTCAAGGGTGATACTGTCCTCGTTCGAGTATAGGGCCTCTGCGGTGCTGTCGGCATATTGTAGGCCGTCCCGGCGGCTGGTGCGCACCCCTGCTTCTTCTGCAAAGCGCTTTTGTAGGAAGTATTTCAGCAGGGTCAGGAAAGATTTCTCTCTCGTCTCGTCGAATGCCTGCACGGTGTCATAGACGGCGAAAAAGCCGGCTTGCACAAGGTCTTCGGCGGTCGTCATGCCGGCTGTGTGGTTCTTCGCATAGTAAACGGCCTTTTTCTTGACAAAGCCTTTCACCGCATTCCATAAGTCCAAAAGCGTTTCCTCGCTGCCGTCTCTGGCACGGACAGCAAGCGCATTCAATTCCGCTTTCTTCAGATTATCGCCTCTTTTTTCGGTTATACGCGTCCATGATGGCGTTAAATTCTTCATCGCTCAGGTCTTCCATAAGGTGAACAGCGCCGCGCAACTCCTCATCACTCCAGCCGTCAAACTCATGCCCTGCACCGCTCTGATCGCTGTTTTCTTTCCGGGTACGTTCTACTATCAGCGCCTTTGAAAGAAGTTCGGAGGCTTTCAGGCGGTCAGCCGGTTTTGATGCCTGATCTCTCATTGTGACCGTCCAAAAGCTGTATATCTCCTCAAGGGTGGCCGTGTTCTCGGCGATGATCTGAGCGTTACGCTGGGCCAGATACTCCCGAATGTCAACATAAGTCAACAACCGCTGCCCGATGCTGCGGGCGCTTTTAGGGCTGTACCCGGCTTTTATTGCGGCCTCGGTGGCGTTGCCGCTGAGAAGGTAGGCTTCACAGAAAGCCCGCTGCCGTTGGTTCATCGTGTGCCGTCTCCCGGCGGGTCAAGCGTGGTCTGATCGCCGCACTGGGCCAGCGCTGCACCGACTGCGGCCAGCTTTCTGAGGCTGGCAAGTCCCCGCGCCTGTTCCCGATGATAGAACCGGGCCAGCTCTTGACGGCCCTTCTCTCCCTCCGACGGGCGGAAGTACCCACCGGGGCGCGTGGTGGTGTACAGCACAAAGAGGCCGTTTTCCAGCTCCTGCGCTGCCATTGCCCGGCGCTCTCTCCTCGTGATGTCTAACCGGCGTTCTATCTCCTCGCCGGGGATGGCGTTTTCTTCCCCTACGGGCAGAATGTCATAGATTCGCATTGTGTTCTCCCTCCTGTCTGGCCGCTCGGTGTCTGATGATCGCCGGGTGGCTTTTTTTTTTGTGCTTTCTTGCGCGCCCTGCGGGCGCGTTCTTTCCCTTCTTTTTTCTTTTTTCTCTATGATGCCGTTTATCTTTACAACAGACCTATGTACCCTCTGTATCTGCTTCTGCCTCTGCTTCTGCTTCTCTAAGGCAGGCTTAGGGGGCTTAGGGTCTCTTAGGGGGGCTAAATTTTCCTTCCGTTCTTGATAGCTGCACCGCGTTTTCCGTTTTCAACGCTATCCGCATAATCTTTTTTGGCTTCGTCAATATACGGACGGAATACACCATTGAACACAATTTTTGCAAGCTGCGACAGCTCCGACTCGTTCACTTCCTCATCGTCGAAATAGGCAAACGCGGCTTTAAGCCCACTTCCAACATCTTCGTCCGGTATTGAGTCGATGATGTCCCGACGATTAGCGAACATTTTCCACCATGACGGCTTTTTTTCTCTTGCCATTGTTAACACTCCATTCCCGTTTTACCCGTGACGGCTTTCCAGCTCCGCCGGGTCGTCGCCCTCGTTGAAGTAGGCGGCGAGGCTGTCCATGTTGACCAACCAGCGGTTGCCAGCACAGACAAAGCGAACCTTACCAGCGCGGCAGAGATTCCGCAAGAAGTACTCAGAGATGCCGAACTTGGCGGCAGCTTTCTTGACAGAAAGCATATTCGGATAGACTGCGGTGTTGTTCATGGTGACCTCCTATTTTAACGGTTAAGCGTGATTCGTACGGCTGTACATCGGTGCAACCTCATGTGTTGCGGCAAGTATATAGCAATCGGCCATTGTTATCAAGATTTTTGTTCTGATATAAAATATTCCGAATTTTGATTTTTAATATTGTGGTTTGATTCATGCCGTGATACAATGAAACGGGAGGTGTTACAAATGGGCACAACAAAATTCTCCGCACGTTTAAAGCTCGCACGGGCTAAAGCGGGAATGACACAGGACGAACTTGCAAAAAAAGCAGATGACCCAAAGCAAAATTTCAACGTATGAAAGCGAGAAAAACGACTCGACTCCCGGACTTGATGCGGCGGCGGCTCTTGCAATGGCTCTCGGTGTTTCGCTCGACTGGCTGGCGGGTATTTCGGACGATGAAAAACAGATATTGAAATATCTGGTCGGGAGTTTTTAAGAAAGCTGATTGACCTACTCTTACACGATGGTGCGTCATGGGAAGATAAGGCCCTGAACGAAATTGTGGGGGATGGTATATACATTCATTTTGGCAGTTCTTCCCTAAATGGCCTTGACTGTGAGATTTCAAAACTTTTTGCATTGAAAAAGGCTCTGAAAGATACCAACATTGCGGAAGACTTTGCTAGCAAGGCAATGGATTCTGTGATTTCTGATGTTGTGGAAAAGTATGGAGATTATTTTGAAGTTCTTCCGTTTTAATTTGGAGGTGCAAAAAAAGAATGGCTCAGATCGTGAAGCGAAAGAATAAAAACGGCTCCACTTCCTACCTGTTCCGGGTGTCTACCGGGTATGATCGGAACGGCAAGCAGGTCACAACGTCCCGCACCTTCACCCCTCCGCCCACCTTGACCGGGCGCAAGCTGAAAAGGAAGTGCGCCGGCGGGCAGATGAGTTTGAACAGGAAGTACATAACGGTCTTGCTCTCGATGCAGATATGAAGCTGGATGACCTGATAGACCGCTGGTTTTCGGAGTACATCGACAAAAAGTGTAAGCCCAAAACCGGGGTAGAATATCGGTATCTTAGGCCGCGTATCTCTGCGGCGCTGGGTCACATGAGGGTAAACCAGATAAGACCCTCGCACCTGATGGCCTTTTATTCCAGTCTGGAAGAGGCGGGAGCGCGGCGGGATTCTGTATATCTGGCAACGCCTGCCCTCCTCAAAGAGCTGCCACGCGGTAAGCGGCAGAAGACCGCAAAGGCTGCGGGCGTGGGCGGGCGCACAATGACCTGTGTTTGCAACGGTACACCGGTAAGCCGTGCCTCAGCTGAGAAGGTAGCCCGCGCCGCCGGGGTGATCTTCTCCAAAGCATTCACCGAACAGGTCAAAGAGGGCGGCAAGCTCAACGGGAACACGGTGCAGCACTATCACCGGATGTTGTCCAGCGTCTTCACAAAGGCTGTGCAATGGGGCATTGTGGAGGATAACCCGGTAAAGCGGGCGGAACCGCCAAAGGGAGAAGCTGTTGAAGTGTCCTATCTGGAAGAGGCCGACGCCGCGCGGCTGCTGGCTGCGCTGCATGATGTTCCGCCACAATACAGCGCTATGGTGCAGCTTGGCTTGTTCACAGGGATGCGCCGGGGCGAGATTTGCGGCCTGCGTTGGTCAGATATTGATTTCAATGCCTTCCACCATCTCAGTAAACCGCACAGTGGAATACATCCCGCACGAGGGGCTTATCTTCACCGCACCAAAAACCAAAGCGTCAAACCGCACGTTCAAGGTGGGTGCAAATTGTATGGATATGCTGCGAGAATACCAGCTCTATCAAAAGGCGGAACGGCTGCGCGTTGGGTCGATGTGGGCGCGTACTGTGCAGGTGGAGAACGGAAAGACGGTGCAAAATGACCTGTTGTTTACCAGCTGGGACGGAACACCCTTTGATCTGGAAAGATTGACAACATGGTTCCCGCACTTCCTGCGGGCGCATGATCTCCCGGCGGTGCACTTCCACAGCCTGCGGCACACTTACGCAAGCCTGATGATAGCCGCCCATGTTCCCATCACAACGGTTTCGGGCCGTCTGGGCCACGCTCAGACCTCCACCACAACGGACATTTACGCGGGGTTCATCCGCACAGCAGACGCAGCAGCGTCGGACGCAATGGAAATTGTTTTTGACAACATCCGCGAAAAGAGCCGGGCATAAAAAGAGCGGGCAAAGGCCGCTGTATAATACCTCTGTCCGCTTTATCGCACCGCTGTTTTGTGCGTTATTTGTGCGTTATTCATCCAAAATGAAACAAAACCAAAGAGAATCGCTTTGAAGAAATATGACGGTGATTCAATATAAAATAAGACGATTTGCAACCATTCAATCCGATTTTGGGCATATTTGGGAGCAGGAGGCCGCGAGTTCGAGTCTCGCCACTCCGACCACAAGAAAAGCCGCCCGGAAGCGTCTGAGAACGTTTCCGGGCGGCTTTCTGTTTGTTTTAAAGGACGGGGTTACTTGGGCTGACGGCCGATGTAAGCCAGGATGCCGCCGTCGGCGTACAGGATCTGGCCGTTGACGAAGTCAGAAGCATGGCTGGCTAGGAACAGCTTGGCGATCATGTCGGGCAGAACGGCCTTGGAGCAGTTGAAGGCACCGCCCACATGCACGTCGATGACCCGCATGAAATCAGTGTGGCTCATCTCGATCATGGGGATGCGCTTCATCAGGCCGGCGTTGTTCACCAGGATGTCCACGGGGCCGACGTCGGCCTTGATCTGGGCGATCATGGCATTCACAGCAGCTTCGTCGGTAACATCGGCCACATAGCCGTGGGCGTCGATGCCGGCAGCCTTGTAAGCGGCCAGGCCCTTTTCCAGGCTGCCCTCGTTGGAGCAGTTGAAGCAGACGGTGGCACCGCACTTTGCCATGCCCTCGGCAATGGAGAAGCCGATGCCGTGGGCACCGCCGGTGATCAGGGCAACTTTGCCCTTCAGGTCAAATGCAGAAAGATCCATTGTAGTTCTCCTTTTTTTGAAAAAGCCCCGCACCGGGGATGCCGATGCGGGGCCTTAAGGTTTTATCAGCGCAGGTCTGTGGTAGCGATGTTGTCCATGTCGTCAAACTCCATGTTCTCGCCGCCCATGGCCCAGATGAAGGTATAGTTCGAGGTGCCCACACCGCTGTGGATGCTCCAGGAGGGGCTGATGACAGCGTCCTCGTTGTGCATCACGATGTGGCGGGTCTGGGTAGGCTCGCCGCACATGTGGAACACGACCTGTCCCTCCGGCACTTCAAAGTAGGTGTAGATCTCCATGCGCCGTTCATGGGTGTGGCTGGGCATGGTGTTCCAGTTGGAACCCGGGTCCAGTGCGGTCATGCCCATGCTCAGCTGGCAGGTCTTCAGCACATCCGGATGGATGAACTGGTTGATCGTGCGCTTGTTGCAGGTCTCCACGCTGCCCAGAGGCCGATGGTTGGCATCGGCCATCTTGATCAGACGGGTCTCGTAGGCGCAGTGTGCCGGAGCCGACACCATGTAGAACTTGGCGGGGTGCTCCGGGTCGGCGGAAGCAAAGGTCACTTCCTTGGTGCCCTGGGTGATGTACAGGCAGTCCTTATAGCCCAGCTCGTACTTCACGCCGTCGGCCACCACGATGCCGGTGGAGTCCTTACCGATGTTGAACATGCCGATCTCGCGGCGCTCCAGGAAGTAGTGGGTGCCAAAGTTGGCCCACACGTCGATGCCCTTGTCGATGGACACGGTCTCGTGCACCGGCATGCAGCCCAAGGTGACCATACGGTCCACATGGCTGTACACGGCCACGACCTCATCTGCCTTGTACAGGCCGGTGATGAGCATCTCATCGCGCATCTCCTCGGTGGTGTAGCGCTTGAAATCCTTCTGGTTGCAGGAGTAGCGGATATCCATGCGGGATCTCCCTTCTGCTTAGCGCTGGATGCGGCCGGAACCGTCGCCGCCAGCCAGCTTCTCGACCTCGGACACGGTCATCATGTTGTAGTCGCCCTCGATGGAGTGCTTCAGAGCGGAAGCAGCCACAGCGAACTCAACGGCCTCCTGGGTGCTCTTGCCGGTCAGCAGGGCGTAGATCAGGCCGCCGCCGAAGGAGTCACCGCCGCCAACGCGGTCAATGATCTTCAGCTCGTACTTCTTGGAGAAGCAGTACTCATTGGAAGCAACATCGTACAGCATTGCGCTCCAGCCGTTCTCGGAAGCGTTGTGGCTCTCACGCAGGGTGATGGCCACCTTCTCGAAGTGGAACTTGTCAGCCAGCTGCTTAGCCACGCTCTTGTAGCCCTCAGCGTTCAGCTTGCCGCCGTAGATGTCGGTAGCCTCAGCCTCGATGCCGAACACGTCCTTTGCGTCCTCCTCGTTGGAGATGCAGACGTCAACGTACTCGCACAGCTTGGTCATAGCCTCACGAGCCTGCTCGCGGGTCCACAGCTTGCCGCGGTAGTTCAGGTCGCAGCTGATCTTCACGCCGTGAGCCTTTGCAGCCTTGCAGGCCTCCAGGCAGATCTCAACAACATTCTCGCCCAGAGCCGGGGTGATGCCGGTGAAGTGGAACCAATCCACGCCCTCAAAGATCTTATCCCAATCAAAGTCGGAGGGCTGAGCCAGCTGGATGGCACTGTTGGCACGGTCGTAGATGCAGACGGAACCGCGCTGAGAAGCACCCTTCTCGTTGTAGTAGATGCCCACACGGTCACCGCCACGGGTGATCATGCTGGTATCAACGCCGTAGCGGCGCAGGCTGTTGACAGCGGCCTGACCGATGGCGTGAGCAGGGAGCTTGGTGACGAAAGCTGCATCCAGGCCGTAGTTAGCCAGAGAAACAGCAACGTTGGCCTCGCCGCCGCCGAAGCTGAACTCCAGGTTGTTGGCCTGAACAAAACGCTCGTAGTTGAAGGGCTGCAGACGGACCATCAGCTCGCCAAAAGTAACAACTCTCATTGGTATTCTCCTTTAATTTACAGGTGGTTTTAAAATCATCCTGCTGCACCGCTTCCTCGGGGCAGCAGGGCTTTTACGAAACAGGGATGGGCTTAGGCCTGGACCAGGTGGAAGGCAAAGCCGGCGATCTCGTCGCGAAGTAGCAGGCGATGGTCTTGCCGTTCTTCACGACCTTGCTGTCCAGATCGAACTTCACGCCACGCTGAGACAGGTGGTAGATCGCACGGTCCACGTTGTTGCAGCCGATGGCGATGTGGCCATGGGTGCCGCGGCCGGGCTTCTTCATGATCTCGAACTCCTTGCTGCCCACAAAGATGCTGGAGTTGCCGGGAGCAACCTTCATGTTCAGCATTGCGCTGATGAGGTTAGCCACCTTCATGGCCTCTTCCTCGTTATCGGTGTTGATGCCGACGTGCAGCAGCTTCAGGCCCAGCATGGTGTCAACAGCTTCCTTGCTCTGTGCGGTGATCTTTGCCCAGTCGCCGGCCTTGATCACGTCGCTCTTGCACATCCAGGTGCCGCCAACAGCAAAGATCTGGTCGTAGCTCAGGTAATCGTTGACGTTCTTGGCGTTGACGCCGCCGGTGCACATCCAGCGAGCACTCTTCAGAGCAGCGCCGATGTTCTTCAGCATGCCCACGCCGCCGTTTGCCTCAGCAGGGAAGAACTTCAGGGCCTCGCAGCCCATGTTCATAGCCTGCTGCATCTCGCCAGCGGAGCAGGTGCCGGGCATCATGATGCCGCCCTTGTCGATGACGTGCTTGCAGACCTCGGGGTCGAAGCCGGGAGCAACGATGAAGGAAGCACCGGCAGCCATAGCACGGTCGGCCTGCTCGCAGGTCAGAACGGTGCCGGCACCCAGCAGCATCTCGGGCATCTCTTCGTGGATCTTGCGGATGCACTCCTCAGCACATGCAGTGCGGAAGGTGACCTCAGCTGCGGGCAGGCCGCCCTCAGCCAGAGCCTTGCACAGGGGCAGGGCCTCATCAACGCTGTTGAAAGCGATAACAGGGATAATGCCGATCTGATAGACCTTTTCTACGATGGGATTCATAACGCATTTCTCCTTTTACAATAAACTCTCCTGTGCGCGTGGGGCAGCCCTTTGGGCATGGCACACCCACTATGCGCTTGTAATACTAGTATAAACGAACCGGGGGAGTTTGGTAATGCTCAACAAGCACAATGTTTTGCATAAGACCTTGTATACATTGCACAAAAATGACGAACGGCCTCAAAACAGGCTCACAGGCCCAGGGTCTCAAACACCTCGGCCACGCCGTCGTGGTCGCAGTCGGCCGTGGTCACAAGGTCCGCAAGGGCCTTGATCTGGGGCATGCCGTTGGCCATTACGGCGGCCACACCGGCCTTTTCCAGCATGGCACGGTCGTTTTCGCTGTCGCCCACGGCCAGCGTCTGTGCGCGGGGGATGCCCAGCCGGTCGGCCAGAGCCAGCAGAGCCTCGCCCTTGTCCACACCGGCGGCAGTCACCTCAATGTTCTCCGGGGAGCCCTGCACCACTTCCACGCCCGGCATGGCACGGAAGCGGGCCAGCGCCTGCGGCACCTGGTCCTGCTCGGCAAAGAACAGACACTGCTTTTCCACCTCGTGGGCGTGGCGGCTCATCCACTCGCCCAGGTCACGCACCACAAGGAAGCGTCCGTCGTTGGGCTGGCGGGCCTCGGTGGAGTGCAGGCGCGCCCAGCGGGCGGCGGCAAAGTCCACACTGGCCTGATCCTTGACCGAATAGCCATTCCAGAACACGCCCATGCCGCCGGGGTATTCCATGAACAGGTCAAAGGCGGCCCGGGCAGTCTCCACCGGCATCAGGCGGCGCAGCAGACAGGTGGGCTCACTGGTCTGGCGCTCGGCCGCATTGGCGTACCGGCTGTAGACAGCACCCAGCGGGTCGCTGCCCAGGTCCCATACGGCAGCACCGTTGGAGGTGATGGCATACCGCACGCCGGGCAGCTGCGCCACCACCGGGGGCAGGTTGCCCAGCGGGCGGCCGGTGGTGGGCACGATGACCACGCCCCGGTCGGAGGCGGCCTGCAGGGCGGCCCGGGTACGGGGCGTGACCTGCCCCTCGTGGTTCAGCAGAGTGCCGTCCAGATCCAGGGCGGCAAGGCGTACAGGGGAAACGTTTGCGACATAAAAACTCCTTTTATCAACAGGGCACCCCGGCGTTTTGGGCCGGGGTGCGGCAGAACCGGGTACTATTTTTATTTTATAACACCGGCAGGGTTTGCGCAAGTGGACGGAATGTGCTATAATAATGCGTCATTTCATTATAAAATATAGGAGACTTGCTATGAATCTGTCCCAATTGCGCAGCCGCTGCAAACCGCACCTGTGGTTCCAGCTGTACTGGGTGGTCTACCTTGTCTGGTTCTTCTGGCTGGACCTTACGATCAAAGACCCGAAATACATCATCCACAGCCCGCTGGATGACAGCATCCCCTTCAATGAGTGGTTCGTGTTCCCCTATTGCAGCTGGTTTTTGCTGCTGGCGGGGGTCACGGCGCTGCTGTGGTGGTACGACACCGCCAGCTACGACAAGCTCTGCCTGAGCATGTTTGCGGGCATGACCTTCTGTCTGATCGTCTACATGGTGCTGCCCAACGGCCTGGACATCCGTCCCACAGCAGAAGCAGTCGGGCGCAGCAACATTGCCATGCGCATCATGCAGCTGCTGTGGAGCGCGGACGCCTCGGTCAACGTCTGCCCGTCCATCCACTGCCAGAGCTCGGCCTGCATGGCGCTGGCCTTCAGCAGCAGCACCCTCACCGAGAAGCGCCCGGGCCTGAAGGTGCTGGCCTGGGTATGGGCCGCGCTCATCTGTGCGTCCACGGTGTTCACCAAGCAGCACTCCATCGTGGATGTGGTGTGCGGCCTTGCCGTGGCCTTTGTCTGGGTGCCGGTGCTGTACCGTCCGCACAGGAAAAACAGTTGAGGAAAGAACCGGCCAAAACGTCCGGTTTCCCTTGACAGCGGCCCGGCGGTTGGGTAATATGGGAAAAGAGGAACACTGATATATCACTCGCAGCGTTCCGGAAGGGGAAAGCGCAATGTCCGCACGCAACGCGCGGGATCTGGCGTATCACACGGTGCGCAGCCGCATCATCACCATGGAGCTCAAGCCCGGCGACCCGCTGAACGACCGGGAGCTGGCCGAGGAGCTGGGCATCAGCCGCACCCCCATGCGGGAAGCGCTGATCCTGCTGAACAATGCGCATATGGTGGCCATCAAGCCCCAGAGCGGCACCCATGTGGCACCCATCGACCTGCATCTGATGGAGCTGGAACAGTTTTCACGCTACACGCTGGAAAAGGAGATCCTGACCCGGATGTGCGGCCGCCTGACCCCGGAGCAGGAGGCGGGCTACCGCCAGCTCATCGAGGCCTACCGGGTGCTGGAGGCCTCCCCGGAGGAGCCTGACCGCGAGATGCGGCTGCTGGAGCTGGACAATGCATTCCACCGCCGCGCCTTTGAGCTGTGCGGCATGGAGCACCATTTTGACCACATGCTGGCCAGCCTGCAGCATGTGGAGCGCATCCGCAAGTTCAGCCTGCAGACCAACGAGAACAAGGCCGTATGCGCGGCCCATACCCGCATCCTGGATGCCATGGTGCAGAACGATACCCAGGAGCTGAGCCGTGCGCTGGAAAGCCACCTGAGCCGCTACAAGCAGACGGTGGAGGAGGTCCAGCGCCTGCATCCGGATTACTTTACCGACGGCCTGGAGCCGTGAATCAAAAAGGACTTTGAACGTGCAGCAGAGCCTGCACGTTTTTTTTGTACACGCGGCGGTTGAATCCCGTTATTGACCCACTGCGGGTTTTGCGGTAAAATCAGGGTATAAAACAGGCCGCAGCGGCCTTTTTCCCCACAGGCACCGTGCCGGGTGCACGGCTGCAGAAAAGGAGGTTCAAGACCCTATGAAACTGAAACGAGGCATTGCCCTTTTGCTGGCAGCCGTGTTCCTGTTCGGCACGCTGGCCGTTCCGGCCAGTGCCGCCGCAGCACAGCCGGAACCGGCAGCGCAGGCACAGACCGTGGATGCAGAAGAAAATGATATCATCTCGGTGCGCATCAAGGCATCCGGTGAGCTGACCTACGGTGCGGACCACAAGCTGGAGATCCAGACTACCCCGGCCGATGCCCAGTACATCGGCGTGGTCATGGGCACCAGCGGGCAGGCCACCGGCTATGTGACGCTGGTGCTGTCGGAAAAGATCCGCACCCTGCTTAAGCTGATCCCCCTGCCCAAAAAAGATGTCCGCCACCCCGGACCAGACCGAAGAGTTCAACGTGTACAGCTACCTCAAGCAGCTCATTGACGGCAATGACGTCAGCGTACTGCTGCGGGTGGGTGACGAAGCTGTGTCGGTGCTGAACATCATCAACTTCTATCTGCCCTCGGCCTACGTCAAGACCATCCAGAATGTTTCCAATGGCCTGAAGCTGGCACTGGACCTCATCCGCAAGTATCTGCCGGAGAGTGCTTTCACCCGCATTTACCTGGATGAACAGCCGGTGGATGCCGGCGGCTATGTGGCCGGTGCGGTGGCGCTGGAAAGCGGCGACATCAACTCGGCCGGTGTGGCCATGTTCAAGATCAAGCCCCAGACCAGCAATGTGCGGCTGTACTGGGCCGGGGATCTGCCCGGCTCCCTGACGGCCGAAGAGCTGCGGAACGCCGATCGCAACGCGGTGCTGGAAGCCGACGGGCAGGCACGCAGCGGCGAGGGCGTGAACATCAGCTACACCTATAAAAAGAAGGGCTTCCTGTGGGATAAGACCTGTGACGGCCTGCCCACGAAACCCGGCACCTATACGCAGGTGGCCAAGGTCAGCGGCAACTACTCCTGCAGCGAGATCAGCCGCACCTTTACGATCTATCAGTAAGCACAGAATCAGCAGCGCCCCGGCGGGAATTTCCCGCCGGGCGCTTTTCTGCTGCAAATGGGCAGCAAAAAGCCGACTGCCGCTTCCGGAAAGAGGGGGGAGCGCGGCAGTCGGCCGGGAGATGTTATGCGGTTTTTGCCGTCAGGCGGTCAGCGGGATCAGAAATCCACGTCAGTGTCGTAGTAGCAGCACTTGAGCAGCTTTTCCATCTCTTCCTGGCTGGGCTGACGCGGGTTGGAGCCGGTGCAGGCATCGGCAATGGCGTTCTTGGCGATCTCCGGCAGACGCTCCAGGAACACGTTCTCCGGCACAAAGCCCTGCTCGGCGGGGTAAGAGTCCGGGCCGTAGTGCTGGATGCAGTGGGGGATGTTCAGCGCGTCGTTCATGCCGCGCAGATGCTCGATGAGCAGCTTGACCTTCTCGTCATCGGTGGTGCCGCCCAGCTTCATCTCGTCGGCGATGACGCCGTAGCGCTTCTTGGCCTCGGGGTCCTTGGCGTTGAAGGCGATGACCTTGGGCAGGTACATGGCGTTGGCTGCGCCGTGGATGATGTGGGCACCGTAGTCCGCAAAGGCGGCGCCGGTCTTATGGGCCATGGAGTGCACGATGCCCAGCAGTGCGTTGGAGAAGGCCATACCGGCCAGGCACTGGGCGTTGTGCATGGAATCACGCTTGGCCATGTCGCCGTTGTAGCTGTCCACCAGATCGCCCTGGATCATGCGGATGGCAAAGATGGCCAGCGGGTCGGTGTAGTCACAGTGGGCGGTGGAGACATAGGCCTCAATAGCGTGGGTCATGGCGTCCATGCCGGTGTGGGCCACCAGCTTCTTGGGCATGGTCTCGGCCAGATCCGGGTCCACGATGGCGACATCGGGGGTGATCTCAAAGTCGGCGATGGGATACTTGATGCCCTTCTGGTAATCGGTGATGATGGAGAAGGCGGTCACCTCGGTGGCAGTGCCGGAGGTGGAGGAGATGGCGCAGAAGTGTGCCTTGCGGCGCAGCGGCGGAATGCCGAACACCTTGCACATCTCCTCAAAGGTGATGTCGGGGTACTCGTACTTGATCCACATGGCCTTGGCGGCGTCGATGGGGGAGCCGCCGCCCATGGCGATGATCCAGTCGGGCTCAAACTTCAGCATGGCTTCGGCACCGCGCATGACCGTCTCCACAGAGGGATCGGGCTCGATGCCCTCAAACAGTTCCACTTCCATGCCGGCTTCCTTCAGGTAAGCCACGGCACGGTCCAGGAAGCCGAACCGCTTCATGGAGCCGCCGCCCACACAGATCATGGCTTTCTTGCCGGTGAAGGATTTCAGCGCTTCCAGAGCGCCCTTGCCGTGGTACAGATCACGGGGAAGCGTAAAACGAGCCATAGTTGTTACCTCCAAAGTTCTCATACTCTCTCAGAAACAGGGGACACACACCCCTGTTGATTCTACTACGTTAATTGTATAACAAAGAGAAGAGAACATCAATTGACGGACCGGAAGAAAGTTTCCGCAAAAATTGGACAGAGTGAACAACCAGAAGGATGCAACAGACCACTGCACCTGTAGAGAAAACAAAAAAACACCCCGAAGTCCTAAGACTTCGAGGTGTCTGCCTGTGGAGCTGCTATCCAGATTCGAACTGGAGACCTCATCCTTACCAAGGATGCGCTCTACCAACTGAGCTATAGCAGCAAATGGCGACCCGGATCGGGCTCGAACCGACGACCCCCAGCGTGACAGGCTGGTGCTCTAACCAACTGAGCTACCGGGCCATGATCGCTCAAGTTTCGCGCGGCGCTTACCGCCGGAACGTGCTTTATTATATCGAAAAACCCCGCACTTGTCAAGCATATATTTCAGAAATCTGAAAAAATGTGAGGAAACTCCCTCAGTCACGGCTTGCGCCGTGCCAGCTCCCTCGGAGAGGGAGCCTTTGCGCTGCAGTTGACGAAAGGAGTTCGGCAGCCCCAGCCATGGCAGGTGCCGCAATAAAAATGCTGCTTCCCGGAACGACCTCGCCCGTAACAGGTACTGTAAATAAAAAGTATTGCTCCCCGGAACAACCCCTTCCGTGAAAAGGCACTTCCGGAAAATCCGCAGATTTTCCGGAAGTGCAAATAAAAATAATTTTTCCACTGATATTGGCAGAGCGAAGCGGAGCCAATTCTAAAACGCAAAAACATCGCAAAAACAAAACGCACAGGCTCCAAAGAACCTGTGTTTGTGGCAGGGGTAGTAAGTCTCGAACTCACGGCACGCGGTTTTGGAGACCGCTGCTCTACCAACTGAGCTATACCCCTATGTACATTCGCTGAATGCCTGCTTATTATAGCCGATGCAGACGCGAATGTCAAGCATTATTTTTCATTTTTCGTGCCGCAGCTGCAGCAGCCTTCGCTTTTTCCGGCGGCCACGGCGGGCAGCTGGCTGGCCAGCTGCTCCAGCGTCACGCTGTCAATGTATTGGTTGATCACCTCGTCCAGCCCGGCCCAGAAGGGCAGGGTGAAGCACTGCTCCGACATGGGGCACTCGTTGGTCTGGCTGCCCAGGCAGGGGATGGGGGCCACGCTGCCCTCAATGGCCCGCAGGATCTCACCGGCGGTGTAGTCGGCGGGAGCCTTGGTCAGGCGGTAGCCGCCCTGACTGCCACGCTCGCTCTTGACCAGCCCCACCCGTGCCAGCGGGGTGACGATCTGTTCCAGATATTTCAGGCTGAGGTTCTGCCGCTCACTGATTTCCTTGAGTGAGACGGTGGTTCCCGGTGCGTAGCGGGCAAGCTCGGCCATCAGGCGCAGGGCGTAGCGGCTCTTGGTGGAAAATTTCATGCTGCTTCTCTCCTTATTGCTGCTTATAGTATAGCACGTTGCTCGGATTTTGCAAAGATAAACCTCTTGTGCAAACAAAAAAGGTCTGTTATCATAGGATGGATGAGACGAGATAGAAGGAGTGAGCGTATGACTGAGAAAATCAACCCTGCAGACGCCATCCGTCTGCTGGATTCCGGCAAGGCCGTGGCTGTGGATGTGCGCGAGCCGGACGAATATGCCGTGGGACACATCCGGGCGCAAAGCTGCTGCCGCTGGGTCAGGTGCTGACCCGCGCGCAGCGGAAGTGCTGCCGGACAAGAACGCCGTGTGGCTGGTGTACTGCCGCACCGGCCGCCGCAGCGCCGACGCGGTGCAGAAGCTGGAGAGCCTGGGCTATACCAATCTGCGGGACCTGGGCGGCATCCTGAGCTGGCCCTATGAGATCGAGGGCGACTTTGAGGGGCATTTTAATAAAGGAAAGGAAAACTCCATGTCGTTTGACCCAAAAGATTTCGCCGGCAGCCACTGCGGCTGCCGCTACCAGCAGGATTACCGGCCTACCCTGGGGCGGGATGGCAAAAAGGAATCCGGTACGCTGGAGGTCATCAAGTTCTACTACGACGGGGCCATCCGCTTTGAGCAGCACTGCTACGGCGAGGCAGCGACCTTTGTGTTCGGGTGTGGGCCGACCATATGGACCCGGACGGCACCCTGCACTGGGTGCTGCCGGACCGGCGCAAGAGCTACTACGACGAGGACTACCTGCCCAAAAAGCTGGACCGGGTGGACGAAGCCGGGAACCTCTATTTTGACGGCGGGGTCTTTCCATGGAAGCTGGCCGACGATTTTGCTGAGGACAAACGCTGGGGCTACCCCAAATGGAAGGTGCTGCTGGGCAGGCTGACCGGCAAGGGCCGCAAATCGTAACGGAAGTATGAATTTCCAGTATTCCTATTGACACACTAGGGAATGATATGGTATAACTTATCCGTTGAAAGGATTCCGCGCGTGCGTGCGGCTGTGTGCAGCCGCCGGTCTGCGCATTCATAAGAAAGGATCATTCCTATGGAAAACATGGAAAAAGTGGTTTATCTGGACAATGCCGCTACCACGGCCTGCGCTCCGGAAGCGCTGGAAATGATGGTCAAGGCCCTGAGTGGTGCCTGCGGCAACCCCAGCAGCCATTACAGTGTGGGTTACGAGGCCAAGGAGTTCGTGGACACCGGTCGTGCCCAGGTGGCAAAGGCCATCAACGCTGCTCCGGCTGAGATCTTTTTTCACCAGCTGCGGCTCGGAGGCCGACAACTGGGCTGTGAAGGGCACCGCCTTTACCAAGGCCCGCCAGAACAAGAAGCACCTGATCACCAGTGCCTTTGAGCACCACGCCATCATGCACAGCATGGCTGCGTGGAGCGCATGGGCTTTGAGGTCACTTATATCAAGCCCACCACCGAGGGCTATATCCGCCCCGAGGACGTCGAGGCTGCTATCCGCCCCGACACGGCCCTCATCAGCATCATGATGGCCAACAACGAGATCGGCACCATCCAGCCCATCAAGGAGATTGCCGCCATTGCCCACAAGCATGGCGTGTGGATGCACACCGACGCCGTGCAGGCCGTGGGTGCCATCCCGGTGGATGTGAAGGATCTGGGTGTGGATATGCTGTCCATGAGTGCCCACAAGTTCAACGGCCCCAAAGGCATGGGTGCCCTGTACTGCCGTAAGGGCGTGTGGCCCCAGAACCTGATCGACGGCGGCAGCCAGGAGGCCCGCCACCGCGCAGGCACCGAAAATGTGGCCGGCATCGCCGCCATGGGCAAGGCCCTGGAGATCGCCACCACCCATCTGGACGAGCGCATGGCCCACGAGACCGAGCTGCGGGACTACGTCATCGACCGCGTGCTGAAGAACATCCCCGAAGCACGCCTGAATGGCGGCCGCAGCCCCCGTCTGCCCAACAATGTGAACATCAGCTTCCCGGGCCTGGAGGGCGAGACCATCCTGCTGGATCTGGATATGCACGGCATCTGCGCCTCCACCGGCTCGGCCTGCAACTCCGACAGCCTGGATCCCAGCCATGTTCTGCTGAGCATTGGCGTGCCCGAGGAGATCGGTCATGGTTCCATGCGGTTCACCTTTGGCCCGCAGAACACCATGGAAGAAGCAAAATATCTGTGTGACGTGCTGGAGGAGGTCATCCCCCGCCGCCGCGCTATGAGTTGTATGTGGCTGCAGGGCCAGAACACGGCCCGTCATTTCAGCCTGAAGGGAGAACAGTAATTATGGCAAGCATGTACAGTGCAAAGGTCATGGAGCATTTCGCAAATCCGCACAATGTGGGTGAGATCCCCGACGCAAACGGTGTGGGTGAAGTGGGCAACCCCAAGTGCGGCGATATCATGCGCATGTACCTGAAGATCGAGAACAACGTGATCGTGGACGTCAAGTTCAAGTTCTCACCTTCGGCTGCGGCGCCGCCATCGCGACCAGCAGTATGGCCACCGACCTGATCAAGGGCAAGACCATCGACGAGGCCCTGAAGCTGACCAACAAGGCCGTGGTCGAGGCCCTGGAAGGTCTGCCTCCCATCAAGGTGCACTGCTCGGTCCTGGCAGAGCAGGCTGTCAAGGCTGCCCTGTCTGACTACTACCGCCGTCAGGGCATTGATCCGGAACCCATCGTGGGTAAGCTCGAAGAGGACTGCGACCACTGCGAGAGCTGCGGCCACTGATCCTCTGCAAAATAAGAACGGAGAAGCCCTCTGTCGGACGTTCTGCCCGGCGGCGGGCCTCTTTTTTTGACGGACAGCGTGCAATTTGCAAATTGTTCAAAAAGTCCACAAAGATTTGCCACGATTGTCCGGTATACTGTAGTCACAGTCCGGGAGGGAACACAGAGACGTCCCCCCAAAGCCTCCGCTTCCCTCCATGGAACATGCCAGAGTCGGCATTTCTCCTGCGGGTGCGGCTGCAAACGCAGCGCACAGCAGGTCTTAACAAAAAACTGTTCCCCGTTCCATGCCATGGCAACCGCCAGAGACGGCGAACAGACTACCAACACCCTCCTGACGGGCCGCAACTGTTCAGGGGTTTCCATACAGCAGGCAGCACCGCTTTCCTCCTCCTTTCCACGGTGCTGCCTGCGTTTTTTTTTTACCTGCCGGGTACAAAACGCCCCTGCCGCAGCCAGCGGCAGGGGCGTTTGAGTCAGTAGGAGGTAAGCCCCAGGCTGACGTCCAGGGCCTGATCTACCCGTTTCTGGTCGGCGGGGGTGATCTGCCCGGCTCGTTCCCGCAGGCGGTGTTTGTCCAGCGTGCGGATCTGTTCCAGCAGCACGACGCTGTCCTTGGCAAGGCCGGTGTCCGCTGCCCGGATGTTGATGTGGGTGGGCAGACGGGCTTTGTCCAGCCGGGATGTAATGGCCGCCGCGATCACGGTGGGGCTGTGCCGGTTGCCGATCTCATTCTGCACGATCAGCACCGGGCGCACGCCGCCCTGTTCGGAGCCGACCACCGGCGACAGGTCGGCGTAGAATACTTCTCCTCTGTGTACTTCCATGGAATCTCCCTCCCTGTGTGCTGCGGGGATGGCCTCCGCCCGTGCACTTTCAGTATGAGCAGGGCCGGGGCGGGTTATGCAGCGGGGCGTATTCCATTGTATGCACAAAGTGCGGTCAGGTTTCCGGAGCCGTCTCCAGAATGCAGAAAGCCAGCGCCATGCCGCCGTCGTGGCTCAGCGAGAGGTGGGCGGTCAGGCCGTGGTCGGCCACCCAGCGGGCCGTGGCCCCGGAGAACCGGTAGGCCGGGGCACCGCTTTCCAGCCGCACGGCCTCGATCTCCCGCAGGGCAAAGGGCTCCCGCAGACCGGTGCCTGCCGCTTTCAGGAATGCCTCCTTGGCGGCAAAATCCGCTGCCGCGCTGGCCAGCCGGTGGGCACCGCTGTGCCCGGCGGGCAGGGGTGTGTCCAGCGCCAGCGCTGTGCATTCCGCCGGGCCGTACACCCGCCGCACAAAGGCGGCGGCATGGGGGCCGGAGAGGCTTTTTTCCAGATGATCGAGGGCGCAGACGTCGCAGCCGATGCCAAAGATCATGCAGGGCTCCTTTCTGCCGCGCAGTTTGGGCGGCGGCTTTTTTCATGTTGCATGAAAGTAACTGGAAATTCTGGGCAATATGTGCAAATCCACCGGGTTCGTCTTGAAGTTTCGGCGCATTTCGTGTACAATGAATTATAGTTCATCCGAAGGGGGTGTATTCCGTGGGCGAAGCAACTACTATTTTTTCGATCCACGATCGCAAGGACTATGAGATCCACGAGATCGTACAGCAGGTGTACGATGCATTAAAGGAAAAAGGCTACAATCCGGTCAACCAGCTGGTGGGCTATATCCTGTCGGAAGACCCTACCTACATCACGACCTATAAGAACGCCCGCGCGTTGATCCGCAAGGTGGATCGCGATGATCTGCTGCAGGCCATGCTGCGCAATTATCTCAACGTTTGACGTTTCCGGCTTTTTTTTCAGCTCCGCTGCCCGTACAAGGGCGGCGGAGTTTTTTGTTTATTGGTGGATGTGGGTGGGCGGGGGAGTTTCTCCGTCGAACGTCCTGGAGGTGGGGCCCCGGCGCGCAGCGTTGGGGCGGGACTGGAGTCCCGGGTTGTTCGCGGAGAAAGCTCCCTCGCCTGACCGTCCCGCGCAAAAGCTCAGAGCATGGGCAGGGTGAAGATCTGGTTCACCAGCACCTCGTACTCCCAGGGCTCCCGGGCCTTGCGCAGCTGCTTTTCCAGCTTTTCCGACCCGGCAAAGCGGTGGATGAGGTAGAACCAGTGGGCTTTCATGCGGCTCACGGCACAGCCGGCGCTGCCGAACAGTTCGGTGTAGCCGTGGTAGAGATCATCCAGATAGCACCTTGCGCAGGCGAATGTTCTCGATGGCACCGTCCACCACAAAGCTCTTGCCGATCAGGCCAAGGATGCAGTAAAGGCCGGTGCCCATGCCGAACCGCCATGCCGCCGCCAGCACGATGAGGATATCGCTGACCATCAGGGCCTTGCCGATCTCCATAGAGGTATATTTTGCCAGAATCAGGGCCACAATATCCGTACCGCCGGTGGATGCACCGATGTCGAACACGATCGCCGCACCAAGCGCCGGCAGGAACACGGCGAACACCAGATCCAGCATGGCATCGCCGCTCATGGAAACGTTGACGGGATAGAGCCACTCGCACACCGACACACGAAAAAGGACAGGGCAAAGGAAGAATAGATCGTCCAGCCCATGGTCTTGATGCCCAGAAAGACAAAGCCCAGCACCACCAGGATCAGGTTGATGATCCACATAAAGCCGCCCACATTGATCTTGGGGAACAGGTCTGCCAGCAGGATGGACAGGCCCGAGGTGCCGCCAAATGCAAAATGATTGGGATTTTTAAAGTAAACGATGCCGACCGCCGTCAGGATCAGGCCGAGATTCAGCTCACCGAAGAAATTTAAATTCTTCAGCATATTTTTCCTGCTGAACGCTTCTTTTAAACTGTTCATGGGGTTCCTCCTATTTTAAACACGGCAAAATGCGCTGTATGCCATGCAAAAATATACTCTCCTTGCACGGCGGTGTCAAGGGATAGGGAAAAAGTTGTGGAAAACAACATGAATTGGGGATTTTTCGGATGGGAGAACTCCTTCAGTCAAAGCCTGACGGCTTTGCCAGCTCCCTCGGGGAGGGAGCCTTTGGCAAAGAGAGAAAGCTTTACCGTACTGCCAAGGGCCCCATCTCTGAGGGGGCTGGCACCGAAGGTGACTGGAGGAGTTAAGCTCCCCCTCTCGGGGGAGCTGGCGAGCGTATGCGAGACTGAGAGGGTTTTCTCTTGAAGAAATCGGCAGAATAGTGTATTATATAGTATTATGGAATATATAGGCACTTTGTGCCTTTGACAGGGGGAAAACACATGGCAGATAAAAACTTTCTGACCGACATCATCGACGCTGATCTGGCCGAGGGCAAGATCAGCGAGATCCATACCCGCTTCCCGCCCGAGCCCAACGGCTACCTGCACATCGGCAGTGCCAAGGCCATCTACATCAACTGGTCCATTGCAAACCAGTACGGCGGTAAGTTCAACCTGCGTCTGGACGACACCAACCCTGCCCGCGAGGGTGAGGAGTACGTGAACAGCATCATCGAGGATCTGCACTGGCTGGGTGCCGACCCCAACGGCGGCATCTTCTACGGCAGCGACTACTTTGATAAATGCTACGAGTATGCCGAAAAGCTCATCATGGAGGGCAAGGCCTACGTGGACGACCTGACCCGCGACGAAATGCGCGAGTACCGCGGTGCCGATGCCGGCAAGCCTTCCCGTCCCTCTCCGTGGCGCGACCGCACCCCGGAAGAGAATCTTGACCTGTTCCGCCGGATGCGTGCCGGTGAGTTCCAGGAGGGCGAAAAGACCCTGCGTGCCAAGATCGATCTGGCCAGCCCCAACATGAACATGCGTGACCCGGCTATCTACCGCATCAAGTACGCCGAGCATCACCGTCAGGGCAGCAAGTGGTGCATCTACCCGATGTACGACTTCGCACACCCCATTCAGGACGCCATTGAGGGCATCACCCACAGCATGTGCAGTCTGGAGTTCGAGAACCACCGTCCGCTGTACAACTGGGTCATCGAGAACATCTTCGGCACTGCCTTCCCCAAACAGCGTGAGTTTGCACGCCTGAACATGACCAACACCGTCATGAGCAAGCGCTACCTGCGTGAGCTGGTGGAAATGGGCATCGTGGACGGCTGGGACGACCCCCGTATGCCCACCCTGTGCGGCCTGCGCCGCCGCGGCTACACCCCCACCTCCATCTTCACCTTCGTGCGGGAGGCCGGCATTTCTAAATCCGACAACCTGATCGACATGCGCCAGCTGGAAGCCTGCATCCGCAGCGAGCTGGACCTGACCGCACAGCGCCGCATTGCCGTGCTGGACCCCGTAAAGCTGATCGTAGACAACTACCCGGAGGACAAGACCGAGTACTTTGATGTAGCCAACAACCCCAACCGCGAAGCCAACGATACCACCACCCGCAAGGTGGCCTTTACCCGCGAGCTGTGGATCGAGAATGAGGACTTTGCCGAGGTGCCGCCTCCCAAGTTCAAGCGCCTGACCATTGGCGGTGAGGTGCGTCTGATGGGCGCTTACATCGTCAAGTGCACCGGCGTGGAGAAGAATGCCGACGGCAGCATTGCCGCCATCCACTGCACCGCCGACCTGGAGACGGGCAACGGCAACCCCGCCGACGGCCGCAAGGTCAAGGGCACCATCCATTGGGTGAGTGCCGCCCATGCCGTGGATGCCGAGGTGCGCCTGTACGACAAGCTGTTCACCGAGGCCAACATGAACGCCATCCCCGAGGGCAGCGACTACAAGGACTACCTGAACCCGGAGAGCGTTGTGGCCTGCACCGGCTGCAAGCTGGAAGAGAGCCTGAAGGAGCCAGTGAGCAGGGCTGCCAGTGAGAGGGCTGCCTGAGCGAGGGCCGTCACCGTCACCGTTACCGGCGGCAAGGTGACCAATGTGGCCATCGACGCTTCCGGTGAGACCCCGGAGCTGGGCGGTGCTGCCGCTGAGACCCTGGCAGATGAGCTGACCAAGGCCGGTTCCACTGCCGGTGTGGACGCCGTTTCCGGCGCGACCCTCACCAGCAATGCTGTGTTCACCGCCATGGACAGCTGCCTGGCGCAGGCCGGCACCGGCTCTGCAGGCGCAGAGGACCTGACCGACGGCACCTATACTTCCAGCGCTAAGGGCTGCCTGAGCGATGTGGAGGTCACCGTGACTGTTTCCGGCGGCAAGGTGAGCGAGGTGGCCATTGACGCTTCCGGCGAGACTCCGGAGCTGGGCGGCGCTGCCGCTGAGACCCTGGCAGATGCCCTGACCAAGGCTGGTTCCACCAACGGCGTGGATGCTGTTTCCGGCGCGACCCTGACCAGCGAGGCCGTGTTCACTGCCATGAACGACTGCCTGAGCCAGGCCCAGTAAGCAAAACTGCATAACGCAAAACGATGCCCTGTGGGAGTTCCCACGGGGCATCGTTTTGCGTTATGCGGCAAAGTTAAAGTCGATCGCCGTAAGGTAAAGATTTGATGTAATTTTCCATGAAAGCCCAATCGGGAATATAGCCCTTTGAGGAATAGGTATGGCTTTCATCAAACAAAATGGTGCCATTTGAATTGTGTTGTACAGGAAGCCGAATAATAGATTGCCCGAATTTTTTTACATCATGGGGCTTACGGCCGTAGGACCAACGATATTTGTCTTTGGTAATAATTGTACATAGAAACATTGCGAGGTGTGGGGTCATTTCGTGAGAGCGAAGGTAAAAAGCTGTAATATCATGACTACAGGTAAAGCGTTCCCTTTGATAAAAGGCATTACAAACGGAACCGTTTACAGTAACGGCAATGCAGTTTCCGTCGTATAATTTTTTGTCGAGTGTATTATCTTCATTGCCAACCTTATCCCAGCTTTCTATATCTTCAAGACTATAAAATCAGTAACACCATTATGAGATTCGGTTGAGGCTAAAAATGGAATGGTACCTTCAGAAGAATGCTCCGGCTTCTTGTTGTAAAAGCCTCCTTTCAAAATGAAAACAGCATCTAACGTAAATTCTTTCCAGTCAGCTGTAGATAAGGTAGAAGTGACAGAGGAAGAATGTGATGTTGTTAAAGGTTTATAGTGAAGGGATTTGATATAGTGCTCCATAAAATCCCAATCCGGAACATACCCCGCAGAAGAATAAGTATGGCATGAATCTTTGAAAAGAGTACCATTGTTATTGTGGAGAGCAGGAAGGTTGATTTTTGCTTTATTCATGTTTTCAAGTGTCCATTTACGTCCGTAAGAAAACTTGTATTTTTTTTCCTGACGGATAACGGTGGCAATGAATAAACCAATAAAAGAATTAAAACCCGGATAACGTGGATATAAGGCATTTACATCATCGGTTGCCCAATAAGGTTCGGATTGATAAAATGCTTCTCCAACAGAACCATTGTAACTGACAGAAATTGTATTTGCTGGGTGAATAGGAGGTTGAGCAATATGATTGGCAACACCATTATTGGAATCAATGGCACCAATATAATTGTTTGAACCGTCCTCCTGTTCCTCGGAAGTTAAACGTTTGCCTTTTTTAATGGTGAAGAGATGATCCAATTGAAATTCCTGCCAGGTGGCAAGGTTAAGATTCATAAATCTTGCCCTCCTTCAGTAAGTATGCAAGATAATTATTCAATGTCTGCTGGAAGTCATCTTCACGGAGAGTAGTATAATCTGTTTTCATATAGGCCTCGCAAAGCCATTCATCTTCACCTGTTACTTTAGCAGTTGCAGACAATCCATCTTTGGATAGATGATTACGAAATACATCTAGTCACTCTTCTTCAATAGCTTTCCATTTGCTGTTGCCATTTTCATCGAATTGTTCAACGCGGCCAAGATATTTTTCTTTTTAAAACCATCTTCTTTGAAGTAGCCGAAAAAAGTTTCGTGAAGGGTTCCGTCTGCTCTTATATGTGGCTCACCCAAGGTGAATACCATACAACAAGCAGATGCCGATGCGCCCGGATAGAAAATTTCATTTGGCAGTGTAAACACTGCTTCAAGCGTATTGTTTTCAAGTAAAGCGATTTTTTCGGATTGAATGATATTTTTGTTTCCGATTGCAGCAGCAACAGGAAGCAATACAGCCATCTTTACGGTTTTGCGGGCTTTTCCAGCAACCTCTCTTTCGACATTCATCTCTTCAACAATATCGGAAAGATAGTGAACAAAAAAAACGAGGCCTTTTGTAGGGTCTTCTTTGCCATCTTTGGCTTTACCCCAATTGACTTTGTAAGTATCGGGAATACCGATGGGTTTGGCATTATAGGGGGATTCATAAGAATAATATCGGGATCTGCAGTTTTAATGAAGTCTTTACAGTTAAAGCAACTATCAAATTTAATATTGCTATTGCCATCACCATGAATCAGCATGTTGGTTGTAGAAAGCCCATAGGCCTTTTCTTCTACTTCAATACCATAGATATGCTCTTTCCGAACCTTCTCCATCAAAGAATTTGCTTCATCTTCTGTTTTACCGCGACGGCAGTCTGCAAGTTCTTTGACCATGGCCTGCACGAGAAAAGAGCCACTTCCACATGTGGCGTCCAAAATACGCTTTGTGCGATCGACGCCAGTAATACGGCACATAAATTCGGTAATATGATCAGGTGTGAATGCTTGGTTTTTATCGGCTTTTCCAGTATACTTGTTAAAGGCGATAAAAAACATATTTAAGATATCCTGACCTTCAGAGCTGTCAGTATCAATATAGCGGTAAATATTCAGGAGAATTGTAGAAAGAATATCACTCCAGTCTGTACTTTTCAGAGCACGAACTTTTTTGGTTGCCAAGAACATTTTTCTGCAAAAGCTCGATTTTCTTGGCTTTATTGTCAGAACCATCCAGTAAATCAGACAAAACACCTTCGATCTCGCCTCGGATGCCTTTAGGGGTCATCTGTCCCCATGTGTTTTGTGATAAAGATTTGACGAATTCCTGAGTGATCAAAGGATAGCCTTTGCGCTTTACGAGGGCTTTGATATACAACAGACTTGTGCCAACAAACTGACTGCGAAGATTTTCATCTATGTCTTTTTTTATGCAGGAGCTCATTCAATGCATATGTGTTTTTTAGGACGGTTTCGCGATCATTGGATTTGCTGATTCGGAACAGATGTGCGTAATGTTCCATTTTGTCTAAAACTTGTTCATTGGAAAGCAGGTGCTCGGAATCAATGTAGGATTTCCAGACGCGAATCTTATCGTTGGTGGTATTGGCCAGAATGCAGATGGTCTTTTTCGTTGGATTGAGCTTTTTTTTTCTTCTTCTAAATATTCCTGAAGCTGGGCTTCATCAGAATCAACGAAAACCTGTTTGGTTTCGATTAAAATTACAATGTCTTCAGATTCAAAACGGAGATCGAGCTTGAAATGAGTAATAGGGTGACCGACTTTTGACTCAAGGAGCGTTCTGTTGCCAGCGGCCTGAACATAGCTATATTCTCCGGCTTCAATGTTACTTGTCAGGTATTCAGCGCCGATAGTTTCGATCATAGTGTGTCTAAGCATAGCAAAACAACCTCTTTATATTTTAAGATTTGTGTCTATGATATCATTTTGCTCCAAAGCACGCAAGGACTAGAAAAATATATAAAACCAAAACAGCCGCCCGCGGAACACAAATTCCGCGGGCGGCTGTTGTCATATCAGATAAGAGAAAGGGGATCGCTTACAGGGCGAAGTAACGCTTTGCGTTGTCGAAGCAGATGCCCTTGACGATCTTCTCCAGAGCCTTCTCGTCGTTGGGGTACTCGCCATCCTCGACCCACTGGCCGATCAGGTTGCACAGGATGCGGCGGAAGTAGTCGTGGCGGGTGTAGCTCAGGAAGCTGCGGCTGTCGGTGAGCATGCCCACGAAGTTGCCCAGCAGGCCCAGGTTGGCCAGGCTCTTCATCTGGTTCTCCATGCCGATCTTCTGGTCGTTGAACCACCAGGCAGAACCGTGCTGGATCTTGCCGGGCACCTCGCTGCTCTGGAAGCAGCCCAGGATGGTGCCGATCTGCTCGTTGTCGGCGGGGTTCAGGCTGTAGATGATGGTCTTGGGGCACTCGTCGGTGTCGTTCAGGGCGCTGAGCAGGCTTGCGATCTGGCCGCCGCAGGTGGTGGTGTTGATCATGTCAAAGCCGGTGTCGGGGCCCAGCAGGGCGTTCATCTTGCGGTTCACGCCGCGCAGGCAGTTGTAGTGCAGCTGCATGGCAATGTTCAGGCGGTGATACTGCTTGCCCAGGTGGATCAGGATGTAGGTCTGGTACTTCTCAGCCTCTTCCACGGTGCAGCTCTCGCCGGCCATCACCTTCTGGTAAATGGCGTTGACCTCTTCCTTGGTGGCCTCACGGTAGGGGATGTAGTCCAGACCGTGGTCGGAAGCGCGGCAGCCCATCTCGGCAAAGAACTCGATGCGCTTGGTCAGGGCATCGGTCACGCAGTTGATGCAGGCCAGCTTTTCCTTGCCCACAACGGCAGCCAGCTTGCCCATGTACTCAGCGAAGCCGGGCTTGTTGATGTTGAGGGCCTTGTCGGGGCGGAAGGAAGGAGCCACGGTGAACTTGATGGTGGGATCTTCCTTGATCTTCTGGTGCCACTCCAGGCTGTCGATGGGGTCATCGGTGGTGCCGATGAAGGCCACGTTGCTCTGCTCGATCAGGCCGCGGACGGTCAGCTTGGGGTCGTGCTGCAGCTTGTCGTTGCACAGGTTCCACACTTCCTCGGCGGTGTCGCCGTTCAGCACGCCGTCGTAACCAAAGAAGGTGTGCAGCTCCAGGTTGGTCCAGTGGTACATCGGGTTGCCGATGGCCATGGGCAGGGCCTCGGCAAACTTCTGGAAACGCTCGCGGTCGGGCTTGTCGCCGGTGATGTACTCTTCGGGCACGCCGTTGGAGCGCATCACACGCCACTTATAATGGTCGCCGAAGTAGCTGCCGTCCGGGTTGCGGCCGCCCAGCCACACCTGAGCGATGTTCTCGAAGCGGCGGTTCTCGTAGATCTCGCGGGGAGGGATGTGGCAGTGATAGTCGCAGATGGGCATAGCAGCTGCATAGTCGTGATACAGATGCTGTGCGGTAGCAGACTGGAGCATGAAGTCCTTATCCATAAATGCTTTCATGGGTCGTTAACTCCTTTTTTGATCGATGAATGAACGATTGTTTGTGAAATAATAGACAAACCTATATGCATCGGTGCGCCTGTCAGCTGTGACAGGCTGCCTTGCCCCTAGTATACCGAAAAATGAAGTTGTATACAACTGAAAAAGTGCCAAAATTTATCCTGAGGAATTGTGAAATCCGCTGGAAATACGCAAAACCGCCCTTTTTGCTCTAAAAAAGATTCACAAACCACTTGACTTATTTGTATACAACAACATAAAATAGGGGTATGAGACAGGGGCGTGTGGACCCCTGCATGATATGCTAAGCGACGATGCAAAAAGGAGAACACAGAGATGGAAACTTTGAACTACAAGGTTCTGGCTGAGACTGGCTACAACGGCTACATCCTCAAGGATGCCCCCGTCAAGGTCATGCAGTTCGGCGAGGGCAACTTCCTGCGTGCTTTCGTGGATTATTTCTATGATATCGCCAATGAGAAGGCTGGCTACAACGGCAAGGTCAAGCTGGTGCAGCCCATCGGCAACTTCCCCAGATGGCGGACTGGATCAACGAGCAGGAGGGCCTGTACACCCTGTACCTGCGCGGCAGCGAGAAGGGCCAGAAGGTCGATGCCAAGCGCGTGATCTCCTGCGTGTCCGACTGTGTGTGCCCCTATGTGGACGGCAAGTGGGACGAAGTGCTGGCTCTGGCCCGCTCCGAAGAGCTGGAGACCGTTGTATCCAACACCACCGAGGCCGGCATTGCTTACACCCAGGGCGACAGCGCGTTCGACCAGGTGCCCCCCAACAGCTTCCCTGCAAAGCTGACCCGTGTGCTGTACGAGCGCTACAAGGCCTTCAACGGCGCTGCCGATAAGGGTCTGGTCATCCTGAGCTGCGAGCTGATCGACAACAACGGCAAGGAGCTGCAGAAGTGCTGCAACAACTACGCCAAGGACTGGAACCTGGACGCTGCCTTCATCGACTGGATGAACAACGCCAACACCTTCTGCTCCACGCTGGTGGACCGCATCGTTCCGGGCCGCATCCGTGACCCGCAGGAGCTGGCTGCTCTGGAAGAAGCCAACGGCTACCACGATACCGTGCTGGACGTGGGCGAAGTGTTCGGCGTCTGGGTCATCGAGGGCCCCGCAGGTCTGGAGGACAAGCTGCCGTTCAAGAAGGCCGGCGTCAACGTCATGGTCGTGCCCGATGTCACCCCCTACAAGAAGCGTAAGGTCCGCATCCTGAACGGCGCCCACACCGGTTTCGTTCTGGGCGCTTATCTGGCAGGCTTTGATATCGTGCGTGACATGCATGCAACAACGACACCATCCGCGGCTTCATGAACAAGATGCTGCACGAGGAGATCATCCCCACCCTGCCGCTGGACAAGAAGGATCTGGAAGAGTTCGCTTCCGCCGTGGAGGACCGCTTCAACAACCCGTTCGTCAACCATGAGCTGATGAGCATTTCCCTGAACTCCACCTCCAAGTGGAAGGCCCGCAACATGCCATCCTTCCTGGCCTACATCGACGAGCAGAAGAAGCTGCCCAAGTGCCTGACCATGAGCCTGGCTGCTTACATTGCCTTCTATTCCAACGACATCCAGGAGCGCACTGCGGACGGCCTGATCTGCAAGCGCCCCGCCGGCAACACCTACAAGATCCAGGATGACGCATGGGCTCTGGACTTCTACTATGCCCACAAGGATGACACCGCTGCCCAGCTGGTGCACGCTGTGCTGACCAACACCCAGATGTGGGATCAGGATCTGACGCAGATCTCCGGTCTGGAAGCCACTGTTCTGGCCGATCTGGAGAAGATCCGCACCGAGGGTGCCGAGGCTGCTTACAAGAGCTGCCTGTGATCCGACAGAATAATTTTCCCGCACAAAAGAGGGCTGCTGCTTTGGGCAGCAGCCCTTTTGTGCTTTGATCGTCAATAAGGAGAACAACTATGCCGCAGGCAATTCATATCAGCCCCATCGACAACGTGGTCGTTGCCCTGCATCCCATTGCCAAGGGCACGCTGGTGGAAGTGGACGGCCTTGCCGTCACCGCACTGGAGGATATCCCGCAGGGTCACAAGATGGCTGTCAAGCCCATCAAGAACGGTGAGAACGTCATCAAGTACGGCTTCCCCATCGGTCATGCCACCGCTGACGCCCAGCCGGGTACCTGGATGCACACCCACAATGTGCACACCAACCTGTCCGGCGAGGTGGAGTACAGCTACAACCCCGCCCCGGATCTGGCCCCGCTGCCCAAGGTGGAGCCGGAGACCTTCATGGGCTTCCGCCGCAAGGACGGCCGCGCTGCCATCCGCAACGAGATCTGGATCATCCCCACTGTGGGCTGCGTGAACGATATCGCCAAGAAGATCGTAGCCGATAACCAGGATCTGGTCACCGGCTCCATCGAGGGCCTGTACACCTTCACCCATCCCTTCGGCTGCAGCCAGACCGGCCATGACCATGCACAGACCCGCAAACTGCTGGCTGCGCTGGTGCGCCACCCCAATGCTGCCGCTGTTCTGGTGCTTTCCCTCGGCTGCGAGAACCTGACCCACGAGCAGTTCCTGACCGAGCTGGGCGAGTACGACCACGACCGTGTCAAGTTCCTGACCTGCCAGGACGTGGAGGACGAGTTTGCCGCTGCCCGCGATATCCTGAAGGAGCTGGCAGCCTACGCCGGTCAGTTCCAGCGTGAGCCCATCCCCGTGTCCGACCTGGTGGTGGGCATGAAGTGCGGCGGCTCCGACGGCCTGTCCGGCATCACCGCCAACCCCACCATCGGCCGCTTCTCCGACATGATGGGCCAGCGCGGCGGTTCCACCGTGCTGACCGAGGTGCCGGAGATGTTCGGTGCCGAGGGCTTCCTGATGGACCGCTGCATCAACCAGGAAGTGTTCGTCAAGGCTGAGCACATGATCAACGGCTTCAAAGAGTACTTCATCAGCCACAATGAGGTGGTCTACGACAACCCCTCTCCGGGCAACAAGCAGGGCGGCATCACCACTCTGGAGGACAAGAGCTGCGGCTGTGTCCAGAAGGGCGGCACCGCTCCCATCATGGCCGTCATCGGCTACGGTGACCCTGTGGTGACCAAGGGCCTGAACATGCTGTACGGCCCCGGCAACGATCTGGTGTCGGCCACGGCCATGACCGCCGCAGGCGCACACCTGATCCTGTTCTCCACCGGCCGCGGCACTCCGTTCTCGGCTCCGGCTCCCACTCTGAAGATCTCCACCAACACCCCGCTGGCGGAGAAGAAGTCCGGCTGGATCGACTTCAACACCGGCGTCATCGCTGACGGTGAAAAGACCATCGACGAGGCTGCAAAAGATCTGCTGGATCTGGTCATTTGTGTGGCCAGCGGCGAGCAGACCAAGGCCGAGAAGCACGGCTTCCGCGAGATCTCCATCTTCAAGGACGGCGTCGTTCTGTAAAAACTTCAAAGGCTGCTGAGCGGTTTGTGCTGCCCGGCAGCCTTTTTGTGCATTGCAAAGGAGGGCTTTCTATGGCAATGACGACGAAAATGCTGCTCGTTGCGATCGTGTTCTATGGCCTGATCTTTGCCGCCGTTGTGGCGGTGATCGTCTGGGCCGTGAAGAACCTCATCCGCTATGGCATTGATTATTATTTTAAAAAGCTGGCCGAGAGCCGGAAACCTAAGGAGGACTGACCTATGAATCAGATCACCACCCGTTACATCACCGAAGGCGATGCCTGCTATGAGCAGTACGTCATTTCTGACCCCGCTGCCAAGACCGAATTGGTCATTACCCCGGAGCGCGGCGGCATGATCACCGGCTTTACGCTGGACGGTGACGAGTACATCTGGACCCGTCGCCCCAACTTCTCCGAGTGCAGCCGCCCCCGCTTCGGCGTGCCGGTGCTGTTCCCCAACTGCGGCGGCCCGGACGGCGGTGTGCACTATTTTGACGGCAAGGCCTACCCCATGGAAAACCATGGTCTGGCTGACCTGTGCGCTTGGGACGTGGAGAGCGTCGGCCCGGACGGCGTGACCCTGGTGCTGGAAGCTACCCCGCTGACCAAGTTCCTCTACCCGTTCGATTTCACCCTGCTGGTGAACTACAACCTGGAGGGCAACAAGGCCGCCATCAGCCTGACCGTCATCAACGAGGGTGACACCGATATGCCCTTCAGCTTCGGCTATCACCCCTACTTCATGGCCTCCAAGCTGGAGAATGTGGACTTTGACATCAAGTGTGCCACCTGCTCTGAGAGCGCCAAGGGCGAGCAGCCCGCCGCCCCGGAAAAGATCACCCTCACCCGCAAGGAGGGCGCAGACAACACCATCCGTCTGCTGACCGGTGTGCAGTTCCCCATGACCTTCACCGACAAGGGCAACGGCCACAAGGTGACCGTGGATGCGGACGAGACCTTTGGCAACGGCGTGCTGTGGCAGCAGGATGCCGAGAGCTTTGTCTGCATGGAGCCTTGGAACGGCTGGGCAAACAGCGTGAACGAGGACGGCAAGCACGAGGTGCTGGAGCCGGACGAGGCCATGACCAGCGAGTGGAGCATCACCATCGAGAAGGTGTAAACTCCACCGCCTGCTCCGTGCAATAAAAAGCAAATGTCCCGCTGCACGGAATGCAGCGGGACATTGCTTTTATGCGGAAAATTATACCTGATGGGCTTCCAGCCAGTCGGTCATCTGCTGGGCGATGCCCTTGATGCTGCCGTCCTCAAACGGCACTTTCAGGCCGGCAGTCTCCAGCAGCTCGGTGTAGCTGGCCAGACCGGCGCGGCGCACCAGTTTCAGGTAGCGCTCCCAGGCGTCCTTGTGGTCGGTGAGGCTCAGCAGGAAGAACTGCAGGGCGGCCATGGTGGACAGGCAGTAGTCGATATAATAGAAGGGGCACTCGTAGATGTGCAGCTGGCGCTGCCAGCCGGCACCGCGGCCGTAGAAGGGCAGGTTGTCGAAGTCGATCCAGGGGCGGTACTTCTTTTCCAGCTTGAGCCACTCGGCGTTGCGCTCGTCCGGGGTCAGATCCGGGTTCTGGTACATGATGTGCTGGAACTCGTCCACTTCGCAGCCGTAGGCCAGGAACACAAAGCTGTCCTCGGCGTGGAGCAGGGCATACTTGTCGGTGTCCTTGCCGAACAGCAGGTGGTGCCAGGGAGCGGTGAGGAATTCCATGGCCATGGAGTGGATATCGGCGCTCTCCATGCCGGGGGGCATTCCAGGTCGGCGGGCACGTTGGGGTCGCGCTCGGCCACATAGCCCTCGAAGGCGTGGCCGCACTCGTGGGTCAGCACGTCCACGTCGCCGGAGGTGTTGTTCCAGTTGGCGAAGATGAAGGGGGCCTTGTAGCTGGGCAGGCTGGTCATATAGCCGCCGGACATCTTGCCGGGGCGGCTCTCCACGTCGAACAGTTCGTTGTCCTGCATGAAGTCGATGAATTCCGCCGTCTCCGGGCTCAGCTCGTGGTACATGGTGCGGGCGGCATCCATGCGGGCCTGATAGCCGGGGATGGGTTTGGGGTTGCCGTCCTTGAAGATGATGGGCAGGTCGGTAAAGGTGGGGTGCTCGATGCCGGTGCGCTTGGCGCGCATGGCCATCACCTTCTGCAGCAGGGGCACCACGTCGTTGGCCACCTGATCGCGGAAGGCCTTGATCTCCTTGGCACCGTAGCCGATGCGGTTCATCCGCACATAGGACAGCTCGCTGTAGTCCTTGTAGCCCAGCACATGGGCCTGCTGGTTCAGATTTTTGACGATCTTGCCGTACAGCTCATCCAGCTCGGCACGGTGAGTGTCGAAATACCCGGCCTCGGCCTCATAAGCGGCACGGCGCACGGCAGGGTCCAGATCCTCTTTGTAGGGGCCCAGCTGGGGAATGGTGAGCTGCTTGCCGTCCAGCTCCACCAGCGCACCGCCGTATACCTGCTGGTACTGGCTGACCAGTGCGTTGAACTCCTTCTGCAGGTCCACGGTGCGGTCGTCCATGCCCAGCACGGCATTCTTCATGCCGGCCACACAGGTGGTGCCGAAATGCTCCGTCAGGGCGTCCACATGGGGGTTTGACAGGAAGGCCCGGCTGATCTCTACCTGGGCATTGGCCACGGCGGGGCCGTTGGCGTCAAAGAAATCCTGTTCGGCCTTCCAAGAAGCGTCGCGGGTGTCGCAGGTGTAGTGGATATTGGCCAGTTGGGAGGCGGTGGTGTAGTCGGCAAAGGCGCGGCTCTGCTCGTAGTACACGGCCACCAGTGCGTCGCCGTCCGGGGCAGCTGCGGCCTTGGCGGCCAGAGCTTTGCAATCGGCCAGCAGGGCGTCGATGTCCGGGCGGGTATAAGTCATTTCGCTGAATTTCATGGGAATGAGTTCCTTTCCGGGAGCGGGGCTCCCTTGTACATCTCTTGTGCCCATCTTACCACGTTCTGCCCCAAAAGAAAAGGGGTGTGCAGGCGAAGAAAGCTATACTACTGTGCAGCATAGACAAAAATAAGAACGCTGCCTTGGCAAAGCTGTCGGTTTCTGCGGTTGCGGGGGCGGGGAAAAAGGGCTATAATAAAACCATCAACAGAGTAAGATCCTGTGCGTTAAGTGCCGCATCAACGGGGAGTTGTGCTGTGGACGAAGGTGTACCCGCGGTACAGGATCTGCATCCCGCTGCTGCATGGACTTGGGTGCAGGCGAGACGGTCTGCCGCCTTGCCCGGAAGTGAAATTTGTTGGATTCACGCCCTCCTTTGTGCGGTTTGTCGCGCAGGGAGGGCGTTTTGCGTCTGCCCTGCTGGTTCCTTTCAGCCGAAAGGGGAGGACAATTGATATGAACAACACATCCAGAACTTCCGTCCGCACACTGGTCATGCTGGCACTGCTGGTGGCCATGAGCATCGTGTTCAGCCGGGTGCTGAGCATCTCCACCGGCTTTGTCCGGTTCAACCTGGGCAGCCTGCCGGTGCTGCTGGCGGCCCTGCTGTTCGGGCCCGGGGCAGGCTTTGCCGTGGGCGCGGTGGCCGATATCATCGGCGGCGTACTGGCCGGTTATGCCATCAACCCGCTCATCACGCTGGGTGCCGGGGGCCATTGGTCTGGTGGCGGGCTATGCCTGGCAGAAGCTGCCGGACTACCGCACCGGCCTGCGGCTGAGCATCAGCGTGCTGCTGGGCCACTTTGTGGGTTCCATGGTGATCAACTCGCTGGCGCTGCGCATCTTCTATGGCTACGCATGGAGCGTGCTGCTGGCCCGCATCCCCAATGCGCTGGTGCTGAGCGCGGTGAACATCGTCCTGCTGCGCATCCTTCTGGAGAACCGCAGCCTGATGAAGCTGGCAAAGAAATAAAACGAGAACGATTGAAAATGGTTCCGCGTGCGCTGCGCCATAGCCAGAGGAATGAATTTTCTTTTTGTCAATGGGAAACGACTGCGGTCGTTTCCCATTGACCTGTTCACGAAAAGGGGTCGGTACGGGAAATGCTGTTGCCCGCTGCGACCCCACCTGTGAAAAAGCAACTCCGGAAAATCCGCAGATTTTCCGGAGTTGCAAATTTAAAAATAATATTTCCGCTCAATATGCCCAGAGCACAGCGGAGGGCATTCAAAATCATAAAGAGGCAGTATCTATGAACTACGAACAGGCAATGGAATACATCCACGCCGTCCAGTGGGCCGGCCACAAGCCCGGCCTGAGCCGCACCCGCACCCTGCTGGCCGCGCTGGGAGACCCGCACAAACAGCTCCGGTTCGTCCATGTGGCGGGCACCAACGGCAAGGGCAGCACGGCGGCCATGCTGGCCTCCTGCCTGCAGGCGGCGGGGTACCGGGTGGGGCTGTTCACCTCGCCCTTCATCAATCGGTTCAACGAGCGCATCCAGGTGGACGGGGAGCAGGTCCCGGACCAGGAACTGGTGCAGCTGGTGGAGCGGGTGCAGCCTGCCGCCGACGCCATGACCGACGTGCCCACTGAGTTCGAGATCATCACGGCGCTGGGAATGCTGTACTTTGCTGAGCGCCGCTGCGACATCGTGGTGCTGGAAGTGGGGCTGGGCGGTACGCTGGACTCCACCAACGTCATCGAGAATCCGGAGTGCGCCGTGATCACCGCGCTGGGTATGGACCACGTCAGGGGGAGCTGGGCCCCACGCTGGCCGATATTGCCGCCGCCAAGGCGGGCATCATCAAGCCGGGCTGCCCGGTGGTGAGCTACGGCGGGGTCCCGGAGGCCGATGCGGTCATCCGGCGGGTGGCTGCAGAGCAGAATGCGCCCCTGACCGAAGTGGATTTCCACAACCTGCAGATCGACGGCGGAGATCTGGACGCAGTCACCTTTGATTTTGACGGGCTGGACGGGGTGCACCTGCCCCTCATCGGCAGCTACCAGCCCCGCAACGCGGCGGTGGCCATCACCACACTGCGGGTGCTGCGGGCCAAAGGCTGGAACGTGCCGGAAAGCGCCATCCGCACCGGATTGGAGACCGTGCAGTGGCCGGGCCGCTTTGAGCTGCTGCGGCATGCCCCGGCTTTCCTGCTGGACGGCAGCCACAACGCCCACGGCATGCGGGCCACGGTGCAGAGCCTGAAGGACCGCTTCCCCGGCGAGAAGTTCGTGTTCCTGGTCAGCATCATGGCCGACAAGGATGTGGACGAGATGCTGCAGCTGCTGGCCCCGCTGGCAAAGCAGTTTGTGACCGTGGCGGCCCACACGCCCCGTGCCATGCCGGCGGAAACGCTGGCGGAGCACATCCGGGCCTATGGCTGCCCGGCGGAGGCCGCAGGCAGCATCGAAGCCGGTGTGGCCCGGGCCATGGAGCTTGGCGGCACCGGGCCGGTGTGCGCGCTGGGCACCCTCTATTTTTCCGGTGACGTCCGGCAGGCATTTGCCGTGCAGACAAAAGGCTGACGCTGCACAATAGGATCCGATAAAAAAGAAAAAGCGGTGACCCGTGCAGGTTGGGTCATCGCTTTTCTTGCCCCTTGCGGGGCAGGCAGGGTAAATGATAAGAAGGTAAATGAAGAAAATAGCAGAAATCAGGGGACAAAGGCCGGATGGTAGAAGATGTGTACATTTGTATCCAACGAAATGCCTTTGTTGGATACAACATACCACGTTTGCCGGAAAATTACAAGAGGATTTTTAAATTTTTTGAACAAAACACACGGGAAATCGCATTTTTGTAGGAACGCACAAATTTGATGGAAAGTTCCCGGCAAACTGACGAACAAGCCCAAAACGGGCGGCAGACAGCCCCGCCGGGCGTGCAAAGACGATTCTTTACAACATGGGGCGGGTGTGTTAAGATGAATGCGTATGTAAAATCGAGGGGCCTGCGCACCGCGCAGGAAGAGCGCGGGCAATGCGGCCCGTGCAGGAGAGGAGTTCAATTTCAATGATGCAGCAAACGGCACGCAGCGGGGAAAAAGCACCGCTGTTCGGCGGACGGAAACCGCTGTTTACCCAATCACAATTGTTGAAGCTCACCTGGCCGCTGCTGGTGGAGCAGTTCCTGGCCGTGACGGTGGGCATGGCCGATACCATGATGGTGTCCCGCTGCGGCGAGGCCGCCATTTCCGGCGTCAGTCTGGTGGACATGATCAACAACCTGATCATCGTGCTGTTTTCGGCACTGGCCACCGGCGGTGCCGTTGTGGTGAGCCAGTTCCTGGGCGCAAAGGGAGCAGAAGAGCGCCAACAAGAGTGCCGGGCAGCTGATCCTGCTCAGCGGCATCCTGGGCCTGGGCGTGGGGGTGCTGTGCTTTGTGCTGGCACGCCCCATGATCCGGCTGTTCTACGGCTCCATTGACGCCGATGTGCTGAATGCCGGTACGTTGTATCAAGATTATTGCGGTCAGCTACCCGTTCCTGGCGCTGTACAACGCGGGCGCGGCATTGTTCCGCAGCATGGGCAACTCCCGGATCTCGATGCAGATCAGCGTGCTGATGAACATCATCAACATCGTGGGCAACGCGGTGTGCATCTTTGGCCTGAAAATGGGCGTGGATGGCGTGGCATGGCCCAGTGTGGTGTCCCGTGTGGTGGCGGCCGTGCTCATTCTGGGCAAGTGCTACCAGAAGGGCCACGCGCTGCAGGTGCCCAGGACCGTGCAGCTGGACGTCGGCATGACCCGGCGCATCCTGGGCATCGGCATCCCGTCCGCCTTTGAGAACAGCCTGTTCGAGGCCGGACGCATCCTGGTGGTGAGCATGATCTCCACGTTCGGTACGGTGCAGATCGCTGCCAACGCGGTGGCCAACAATCTGGACGGCATGGGCGTCATCCCCGGCAAAGCCCTGAGCCTTGCCATGATCACCGTGGTGGGCCAGTGCGTCGGTGCGCGGGACTACGAGCAGGCCGTGCACTACACCCGCAAGCTCACTTTGTGGGCTTACCTGACCATGGGCCTGTTCAACGGGGCCATTCTGCTGTTTTTGCGGCCGCTGGTGGGCATCTATGAGCTGTCCGGTGCCACCATGGAGCTGGCCATCCAGCTTGTGACCATCCATGCGGGCTGCGCCATCTTTTTCTGGCCGCTGTCCTTCGTGCTGCCCAACGCCCTGCGCGCCGCCAACGACGTGAAATTCACTATGGTGGTGTCCATCCTCAGCATGGCCGTGTGGCGGCTGGGCTTCAGCTATCTGCTGTGCGTGCGCATGGGCTGGGGGCGCTGTGGGCGTGTGGATCGCCATGGTCATCGACTGGCTCTGCCGTGTGACCTGCTTTGTGACCCGCTTCCGCAGCGGGGTATGGAAAACCAAGTATCACGCATAAAACAAAAGGGAGGACCCTTTGCATGAAACTCATCAGCTGGAATGTGAACGGCCTGCGGGCCTGCCTGACCCACGGCTTTGCCGACAGCTTTGCCGCGCTGGACGCCGATATTTTCTCGGTACAGGAGACCAAGATGCAGCCCGGACAGGCGGATTTTGCCCCGGAGGGCTACACCGAATACACCTACTCGGCCGAGAAAAAGGGCTACTCCGGCACGGCCTGCTGGTGCAGGCAGGTGCCGCTGGCCGTGACCACCGGCATCGGGCTGGAGGAGCATGACCACGAGGGCCGGGTGCTGACGCTGGAATACCCGGGCTTTTATCTGGTGAACTGCTACACCCCCAACAGCCAGGACGGGCTGAAGCGGCTGGACTACCGCATGACCTGGGAGGACGCCTTCCGCGCCTACCTGCTGGGGCTGGACGCGAAAAAGCCGGTGATCCTGTGCGGCGACCTGAACGTGGCCCACACCGAAATGGACATCAAGAACGCAAAGACCAACCGGATGAGCGCAGGCTTTACCGACCAGGAGCGCGGCAAGATGACCGAACTGCTGGCGGCGGGCTTTGCCGACACCTTCCGGGTGGTGCACCCGGACGAGGTGAAGTACAGCTGGTGGAGCTACCGTTTCCATGCCCGCGAAAAGAATGCGGGCTGGCGCATCGACTACTTTATCGTCTCGCAGCGCATCGCAGATAAGATCCGCGCCGCCGAGATCCACAACGAGGTGTTCGGCTCGGACCACTGCCCGGTGGAGCTGGACATCGACCTGTAAAGGAGAAGCTATGCTCAAGAATTATCTGCTGGTATTTTTCATCTCCATGGTGCCCATCGTGGAGCTGCGCGGAGCCATTCCCATTGGGCTGGGTCTGGGGCTTCCGGCACTGCCCACCTACTTTTTGTGCGTGCTGGGCAACATGCTCCCGGTGCCCTTTATCTACCTGTTTGCCCGGAAGTTTTTGATCTGGGGCTATCATAAGCCCCTCATCGGGCCCATCTGTCGCTTTTGCATCAACAAGGGCGAAAAGGGCGGCCGTGCACTGGAGGCCAAGGCGGGCCGGGGCCTGACCCTGGCGCTGCTGCTGTTCGTGGGCATCCCGCTGCCGGGCACCGGTGCCTGGACCGGCACGCTGGCGGGGTCCATCCTGGACATGAAGTTCAAGGATGTGCTGGTGGCCTGCATGGGCGGCGTATTGCTGGCCGGGATCATTATGGGTCTGGCCAGTGCGGGCCTGTTGGGTGCGTTGAGCGGTCTGTTTGCCGTGGGCTGATGGCCCAAACCTGCCGCCGCTTTGTCGTGGAAATTGCCCATAGCATTTCTGCCCCGAGTGTGCTAGAATGGACAGGATGTGTTTGAATACAGCGGTCTGCGTGCAGCAGCCCGCCCGGAAAGGAAACGATGATCATGGATCAGGGACTGAATCAGAAGATCGACGCGTACATCGCGGAAAACAAGGAGCAGCTGCTGCGGGACATTGCCGCGCTGGTGGCCATCGACAGCGTGGAGGGCACCCCGGAAGAGGGCGCACCCTTCGGCAAGGGCCCCCGTGCCGCACTGGACAAGACGCTGGAGCTGGCAGCCGGCATGGGCCTTGCCACCCGCAACTGCGAGAACTACATGGGCTACGCAGAGCTGGCCGGTGCCGATCCGGAAAAGTATCTGGCCACCATCTGCCATGTGGACGTGGTGCCGGTGGGCAACGGCTGGACGGCAGATCCCTTTAAGATGCGCATTCAGGACGGCTGGCTGCTGGGACGCGGCGTCGCGGATGATAAAGGCCCGATGATCGTTACTCTGTACGCGCTGAAGTTCCTCAAGGAGCAGGGTTACCAGCTGCGCTACCCCATCCGTGCCATCGTCGGCGACAACGAAGAGACCCACATGCAGGACGTGGAGTACTACCTGAAGAATTACCCGGCCCCGGTGTTCTGCTTTACCCCGGATGCCGAGTTCCCGGTGTGCAACGGCGAGAAGGGCCACTTCGGCGCCAAGATCGTCAGCCCGGTGTGCAACGGCGTGATTTGTGATTTTGAGGGCGGTGTGGCCAACAATGCCGTGCCGGACCGCGCCAGCGCTCTGCTGAACACCGACATCACCAAGCTGAAGAACGCCCCCAACATCACGCTGGAGCCCGCCGGGGAAGGCTGCGTGCGGGTGCGCGGCTGGGGCAAGGCCGGCCATGCCGCCATGCCGGAAGGCACCGTGAATGCCATTGGTCTGGTGGTGAACTACCTGCTGGACAATGGCCTGTGCAATGACGCCGAGCGCGCTTATCTGGAGGCACTGCACAAGCTGCACAGCTCCACCGCAGGCACCGGCCTTGGCATCGACTGCGCCGACGGCCCCTTCGGTCCGCTGACCATCATCGGCGGCCGCATTTATATGGAGGAGGGCCGTCTGGTGCAGACCATCGACAGCCGCTTCCCCACCTGCACCGACGGCGACAAGCTCGCCGCACAGGTCACCGCAGCTCTGGGCAGCGGTGCACAGCTGCAGGATGTGGACGCTGCCGAGCCCTTCTACATTGAGGCCGACAGCCCCGCCATTCAGGCCTGCATCAACACCTACAACGAGGTGACCGGCGAGGACGCCAAGCCCTTTACCATGGGCGGCGGCACCTACGCCCGCCACTTCCCCTATGCGGTCAGCTTCGGCCCGGAGCATGTGGACCTGCCCCTGCCGGAGTTCGGCGGCCCGATGCACGGTGCCAACGAGGCAGCGCCCATCGACAAGCTGCTGGAGGCCGTGAAGATCTACATCCTGGCGCTGCTGCGTCTGGAAGAGATCGACTTCTGAGGGGATGCTCATGAAGATCCTGGTCATTGACGGGCAGGGCGGCGGTCTGGGCAGGCAGCTGGTAGCGGCCCTGAGCGCCCAGTGCCCGCAGGCACAGCTCACAGCCGTGGGCACCAACAGTCTGGCCGCCAGTGCCATGCGCAAGGCAGGCGCGGTGCGCACCGCCACCGGCGAGAACGCGGTGGTGGTCAACTGCCGCCACGCGGATATCATCGTGGGGCCCATCGGCATCGTGATCGCGGATGCCCTGCTGGGCGAGATCACCCCCGCCATGGCCGCTGCGGTGTGCCAGAGCGGGGCCAAGCGGGTGCTGATCCCGGTGAACCATTGCGACAACTACATCGTCGGCGTGCCGGAACAGCCCATCGGTGATCTGGTGGCCGCTGCAGTGCAGAAGGTGACCGACCTGTGCGGCGGCAGCTCCTGCTGACTTTAGAAAACTGAAACGACAACACCCGCCGGGTGGCTTCTGCAGCAGCAGAAGGCCCGGCGGGTGTTTTTGCGTTGATGGACGCTCAGATGAGGCCGTTGTCGGCGCCAAAGGCCATGGCGTCAAAATCGGGCGACACCGGCACGGTGGACTTGGCCACGGCAAAGTAGTCGTCCAGGTCCAGTTCGGTGCCGTCGATGTCAAAAAAAAAGATGATCCTGGGTTTGCGCATAGAGAAGCTCCCCTCAGGCTTGTGTGGGGGCGGCAGGCTGGGCGGTACCTTCCCGCACCAGTGCAATGAATCCCTTCATCTGAGGGGTCAGCCATTTGTCCCGGTGGTAGAACAGCTGGCGGTGCATCTCCACGGCACAGTCCGGCACGCTCAGCCGGGCAAGGTGCCCTGCGGCCAGCGCCGGACGCACGATGTACTCCGGCAAAAAGGAAAGGCCCATGCCCTGCTCCACCATCTGGCACAGCAGCGCAGCGCTGCCCAGCTCCAGATAGGGCTGCAATTGCAGGCCGTGGGCGGCCAGACACTGGTCCAGTGCATCGCGGTAGCTCATGCCCCGCTCGGTGAGCAGGAATTCCTGCTGCACCAGCTCTTCCAACGACACGGTGTCCCGGGCGGCCAGCGGATGCCCGGCGGGCGCAATGAAGCACACCGGCTCCGGTACGTCTGCCGCCAGCACCAGCGCAGGCTGCAGCAGGGGATGGTCCAGCGTATAGGCCAGGTCTACCTGATTGGTGGTCAGCATCTGCAGCATGCCGTCGTCAGTGGCGGTGCAGAGCACCAGTTCCACCTGCGGGAACTGCGCGTGGTACCGCTGGAGCAGGTGGCAGAAAGGTACTGCACACCGAGTCGGCCAGCGCGATGCGCAGCCGCCCGCTGATCTGCTGGGGCAGCTGCAGGGCGGCCTGCGCCTGCTCCACGGTGGCCAGCAGAGTGCGGGCGTAGCCCAGAAAGGTCTCACCGGCACCGGTCAGGCGCACGGTCTTGCCCACCCGGTCGAACAGGGGGCCCCCAGCTCGGCTTCCAGCTGGGCGATCTGGGAGGACACCGCCGACTGGGAGTAGCCCAGCTGCCGCGCTGTGCGCGAAAAGCTGTGCAGCTCGGCAATATGCAAAAAGGTGTTGATGTTGCGCAGTTCCATAGCAGGCTCCTCAGCGGCGGGTGATGTCCCGCACGGTCAGCACGGGATCGTCTACAGTAAAGTGCACTTCCAGCCCGCCGAACTCCATGCCGTAGACCCGCGCAGGGTCGTGCTGGTAGGAGGGGCGGGGGTCGTTGGCCAGTACCCCGCGCAGGGCGTCGCGGTCGGCCTGCGGCACGGCGGCCCAGAGTTCTTCCGGGCAGGACACCTCCAACAGGTGGCGCCGGGTCTGGCCGGTAAAGCCCTTGGCAGCGTCCGGGTGACAGTCGGCGTAGGGGATATAGGGCTTGATGTCATAGATGGGGTGCCGTCCATCAGGTCAGCCCCGCGCACCAGCAGGACGGGGCCCACCTCCGGGCGCATCTCGATGCCTTCCAGCTTCACGCTGGAAAGGCCCAAGGGGTTGGGCCGGAAGGGGGACCGGGTGGCGAACACGCCCATGCGGGTATTGCCGCCCAGACGCGGCGGCCGAACGGTGGGGGACCAGCTGTCCCGCACCGCGCCGGAGAACTGCCACACCAGCCAGATGTGGCTGAAATCCTCCAGCCCGCGCACGGCGTCGGCGCTGCGGTATTCCGGGGTAAAGATCACCTCGCCCCGCAGGCTGTCCACCAGCCCGCTCTGCCGCGGGATGCCGAACTTGGTGGGAAAGGCAGTGTGGATGTGGGCAATGACCTTCAGGGTCATCTCTTCGGGTGCTGTGGGCATAGGACGCTCCTTGTTCAGTAGATTTTTTCGATGACGGTCTCCGGCGGGATGCCGTACCGGGTGCGGAAGGCCGCCAGTTCCTGCGGGGTGCGGATGAGCTGGACGTCCTCAAAATGGCCGTCCGGGTGCACAAAACCGGCCACCTGCTCCCCGGTGCAGATGCTGCACCGCAAAGCGGGCCGCTGCACGGCCGGGTCGTAGGCGGCAGACGGTTTCTTTTTTGGAAAAGAACATGGCAGACCCTCCTTATGATAGGTTATAAACCGCGGCAGAAGCCCACGGCCCGGCCCTCGATGCGGATCTCGTTCAGCTGGGGACCGGTGTAGACCATGGGCGGGCAGACGGCGGCGTTGTCGGCCAGCAGCATCACAGTGTCGCCCTGCCGGTGAAAATGTTTGAGGGTGGCTTCCTCGCCGATGCGCACTGCGGCGATCTCGCCCTGCTCCACCTCCGGCTGGCAGCGGATGCAGACGATGTCGCCGTCGCAGATGGTGGGAGCCATGCTGTCGCCATGGCAGGTCAGTGCAAAGTCAGCGTGCCACGCCGCCGGAACGCCGATGTACTGCTCGATGTTCTGCTCGGCGGTGATGGGAGTGCCGCAGGCGATGGAGCCGATCAGCGGCACCATGGTCATGGCGGGCAGCGGCTCAAAGCCCGGCGGCGGGCAAGGCACGTCCAGCCCCAGCAGATAGGCCGGGGTGGTCTCCAGTGCCGCGGCCAGCTCTTCCAGCTTTGCCTGCGGGATGTCGTTGACCCCTTTTTCCAGCTTGGTGATGGAGGATTTGGAGCGGTATCCCATGCGCTGGGCCAGCTGCTCCTGCGAGAGGCCCAGTTCTTCGCGCCGCAGCCGGACGCGGGTGGAAAGTTCGGACATAGACGCCTCCGTTCAAAAACGAATGGTTGTGCGGTGAAATGGGTGCTTCTGGAGGCAGTATACCAGAAAAGTGGGCGAAAATCAACTTTTTTCGCGCGATTTTTGAAAATCGGTTGACAGACAATCAACTTGCGACTATACTACAACCAAAGATTGTTGAGCGACGTGAAACCGACAAAAAAGGAGCGGAGAACATGGCCAATACCAGACTGATCGAAGAATACATCCGCGACAGCGGCTACAAGCTGCGGCATGTGGCCCGCGCGCTGAACATCAGCGAGAGCGCGCTGCACAGCAAACTGCAGGGGCAGACCCAGTTCAAACTGAACGAAGCCGAAAATCTGTCGGCGATGCTGGGAATGACGATGTCGGAGCGGGATGCCTGCTTTTTTGACACCCAGAACCGCTATGAGCGCAGCCTGGCCGCTGCAGAAAGGAGAAAGCCGAAATGACAAAACAACAGCGTGATGCCACCCGCAGCGCCCTGCTGGCCTATGGCCGGCGGCAGTGGGCGCGGTCGCCGGTGAACCGCCGGTGGGAAAAGGCCATTGAGGACAGCATGGCCTATTACAAGGAAGCGGATCCCATCCGGGCCGATCTGCTGCAACTGCGCTATCTGCAGCACCGCAAGGAGGCCGACGTGCTGGAACAGCTGCACATCGGCCGCACGACCTACCAGAAAGCGGAACTGGATCTGCTGAGCACCATTGCGGTGTATGCCGCCCAGAATGGTGCCTTCAACTGAAGAGATGCTGATAAAATCCCATTGATTTCCGCAGCAGGAAGTCGGTGGGATTTTTGCGTCGGAAAAAACTGCCGCGACCCGGCCAATGGAGCGGATCCATAAAAACATGCCTCGTAATATCCAAAAAATACAATAAAATGTTGAAAATGACTGAAATGGTTGCTATAATGACGATGCGGATAAAAAAGAGAACATGATATAGCATAATAACCCGCTTCCTGCATTTGCGGGATTGCTCCAATGATTTAGCACAATGAGGGATTTTCCCCGCATTTGCGGGGGTAACAGAAGAAAAACAGAGTAAAAAATCGCTGAAAAAACGTGAAAGTCCTGTTTATGGGACGGCATATCTGTTATTCTTTGCTTATCAGAAAATCACCGGCTGCCAATGGGAACGATGCTTTGGAGGTGGAACGATGAAACGACCGGAACGATCCTGCAAGGTACGGCGTTTTGCAGGCAAAACAGACCCGGACAACAGCAGTTTGTGGCTGCCGCTCTGGATGCATCTGCGGGACACAGCAGGCATTATGCGGTTTCTCGTACAGCAGTGGCTGCCGGAAAGCACGCGGCAGAATCTGGGAATGGACGAGGAACTGCTGACCCGGACTGTCGTTTTTCTGGGGTGGGTCCACGATATCGGGAAAATCACGCTGGCCTTTGCCGGCCCGATCATGAGCCTGCTGCCGGAGGCAAAACAGCGATTGGAGGAGGATACCGAGCTCCGCTGGAATGAGCAGACAAAGAAATTTTCGCACCATGCGCTAGCCGGGGAGGCAATCCTGCGGGAGCTGGGCTGCCCGGAAGGGTTGGCCTCGGTCGTGGGGGCACACCACGGCAAGCCGCAGGAGGCAAATAATGTTCTGGACCAGCTGGAGGATGGAGTGTACGAAACGAACTACTGGCCCAAAGGCCAGAAAGCGTTCTGGTGGGGCTGCTGGCAGGAACTGTTTGATCACGCCCTGCAGGAAAGCGGCTTTTCTGACGTGAAAGAGCTGCCGGAGCTGTCGGTCCCGACGGAACTCCTTCTGACCGGCCTGCTCATCATGGCGGACTGGATTGCCAGCAATCCCCGGTATTTTCCGTTGATTCCGGTCGAGGAATTGGGAGACGAGAATCTTTACCCGGCTCGCGTAGAACGGGCGTGGCGAAAATTTTCACCGACCCTTCCCTGGGAAGTGCAGGAGGCCGCGGCGGACCCGGCGGAGTTCCGGGAGCGGTTCGGCTTTCTTCCGAACGAAGTGCAGCAGGCTATGCTGGAGGCTGTGAACAACGCACAGGAACCGGGCATTTTTATTCTGGAAGCCCAGATGGGCGTGGGCAAAACCGAGGCCGCACTGGCAGCGGCGGAGGTTCTGGCACAGCGCTGTGGGGAGGGCGGCATCTTCTTCGGCCTGCCCACGCAGGCGACTGCCAACGGCATCTTCAGCCGACTGCTGGACTGGGCCCAGAAACAGTCGGATGGCTTGGAACACTCCATTCGGCTGGCCCATGGCATGGCGCAGCTGAATGCAGACTACCTGAAGCTGCAGCAGGAGCCTGTGCCAGTGGAGGACGACGCCGACGATCAGGAAAGCCGGGTGATGGTGCACCAGTGGTTTCAGGGCAACAAACAGGCGCTTTTGGCCGATTTTGTCATTGGTACGGTGGATCAGCTGCTGATGGCGGCCTTGCAGCAAAAACATGTGATGCTGCGGCATCTGGGCCTTACGGGCAAAGTGGTGGTGATTGACGAGTGCCACGCTTATGACGCCTACATGAACTGTTATTTCGACCGGGCGCTGAACTGGCTGGGAGAGTACCGGGTGCCGGTGATCCTGCTTTCGGCCACACTGCCCGCCAAGCGGCGCACCGAACTTGTGACCGCATATCTCAACCGGAAAACGCTGCCGGATGCACCCTGGAAAACCTGCCGCGGCTACCCGCTGCTGACCTGGACCGATGGAAAACAGGTGCAGCAAACCGGCATTCCGCTGCACACACCGCCGCGCCGGGTGACGATGGAATCCCTGACGGAGGAACAACTGCCGGAAATGCTGCAGAACGCGCTGCGGGAGGGTGGCTGTGCAGGCGTGATCGTCAACACGGTGCGGAAAGCGCAGGACCTTGCGGCCCGCCTGCGAGAAGAGCTGCCGGAATTTGAAGTGCTTGTGTTCCACGCACAATTCCTGATGCCTGACCGCGCCGAAAAGGAACAACGCCTGATGGAGCGCATCGGCAAGCGCTCGACCCCGGCGCAGCGCGACCGGCTGATCGTGGTGGGTACGCAGGTGCTCGAGCAGTCACTGGATATCGATTTCGATTACATGATTACGGAACTGTGCCCGATGGACCTGCTGCTGCAGCGCATCGGCCGGCTGCACCGGCATCCGGGCCGGGCGCGTCCGCAGCCGGTGCAGGAAGCCCGCTGTGCAGTGCTGGACACCGGGACCGAGGAATTTGACGAGGGCAGTGCAGCCATCTATGGCGAATGGCTGCTCGGACGTACCCGGAAGCTTCTGCCGCAGGAAGTGCAGCTGCCTGCGGATATCGCCCGGCTGGTACAGGACACCTACGGCTGGGAGCCGGACTGCCTGCCCGCAGACCCGCAGAGCACGGCGGCACGGGGAACATATGAGCTGGAACAGGCCAAGAAGCAGCGCAGCGCCAAGGCCTTTGCCATTTCGTCGCCGAGAGCATGCGGTGATGCGCTGGACGACTGGATGAATGAGGTCGGGGCGACCAGCGACGCCGGTGCCCGTGCCGCTGTGCGCGACGGCGACCCGTCCATTGAGGTGCTGGTCATGATGCAGGACAGCAGCGGCAATGTCCGCTTCCTGCCCGGAGAGGGAGAAGCAGCCGGGCCCTGTGTGGCGGTGGACCAGCCCCCGCAGCCGGAAGAAGCCTTGCGGATCGCGCGGCAGAGACTGCGTCTGCCGGGGTATTTCAGCAAGCGATGGAGCGTGCAGCAAACCATTGACGCGCTGGAAGCCGAGACCCGGAAGCATTTTGCGGCATGGCAGCTCTCCCCGCTGCTGCGCGGGGAACTGGTCCTGCTGCTGGACGAGCGCCGCACGGCACACCTTGCCGGACAGGTGCTGCACTACGACCGTGAGAACGGCCTGACGTATCAGAAGGAGGAAGGGAATGGAGACAATGGAGTTTAACCTGCTGCGGGAACCGTGGGTCCGGGTGCGGACACAGGATGGTACCATACGGACGGTTTCGCTGACCGACGCCCTGCTCCATGCACACGCGTATGTGGACCTTGCGGGCGAGATGCCCACGCAGGACGCCGCCATGCTGCGGCTGCTGCTGGCGGTGCTGCACACGGTGTTCTCCCGCGTGGATGGGAACGGTGTACTGGCACCGTTTGAAGAACCCCGGGATGCTCTGCAGCGCTGGGGCGAATTGTGGCAGTTGGGGCACTTCCCGGAACAGCCAATCCGGGATTACCTGGACAAATGGCAGGACCGCTTCTGGCTGTTCCACCCGGAGCGCCCCTTCTGGCAGGTGCCGGAAGCGAAGATCGGCAGTCCATTCGGAGCGAAAAAGCTGAACGGAGAAGTGTTTGAAAGCGAGAATAAAACCAGCCTGTTTTCTGCCTGTGCGGGAACAGGAAAGGAAAGCATGGACTACCCGCAGGCTGCACGATGGCTTGTGTCTTTAAACAATTATGACGATGCGGCGGCTAAGAAAAAGGCAAAAGACCGGCCGCTGCCGTCGATGGGGCCGGGGTGGCTCGGCCGGATCGGTGTGATCTATGTAAAAGGCAGCAATCTGTTTGAAACACTGATGCGGAACCTGATGTTCCTGCAAGATGGCGGAGAGCTCTGGGAACCGGATGTTCCGTGTTGGGAGCTTGAGGATGCAAAGAAGCGGCGAACGAACTGAGGTGGCATGCCCGGATAACTTTGCGGAGCTGATGACGACGCAGTTTCGACGGATCCTTCTGGAACGGAAGGAAACAAAGTTGGATGGGCTATACGGTCTTGGGAGGAGACTTCTTTGATTCCACGAATGCATTTGCAGAACCGATGACGCATCTGGAATAAAAAAGAGGACAAAAAAAGGACAGGGTGGTGTATTACGATCCCGGAAACATGAGATGGGAAAACAGCTCTGGCGGGAGTTTTCCGCTATCAGTGATAGGGGCGGCCATAAACCCGGCGTGATCTGGTGGAATACCTATTTGCAGGGCCGGAAATTGCTGAGCAGAAAAGAAATTCTACAGGTTTGTGCAGTTCCGGGGTGGAATACGGAGCGCAAAGTGCCTCCATGAAAGATTGTTACACGGATGCGCTTTCGATGAATCTTGAACTGCTAAATGAATTGGGCCGTACATGGCAGATCTGTGTTGACGATGAGGTGAACAACTGTGTAGCAGGCTGCATGGATCGTGGGCCGTCTGGCACAGAATCTGGCCCTTGCGGCAGGGGACAAGAACGACACCGGTGCCGAAGCCGCCCGCGCGCAGTTCTATTTTGCGGTCGATCAGCCGTTCCGGCGGTGGCTGCAAGGCATTGACCCGGAGACGGATGAACCGGTCGAGAAGGCGGCCGAGTGGCAGGTGCAGGCATACCGGCTTGCGGCAGAATTGGGCAAGCAGATGGTGGAGCAGGCGGGAGCTGCCGCCTTTGATGGGCCGCCGCATCCCGTGGATGAGGCAAAGAACAAGGATAAGAGCTGCCTGTATACGGCACCCAAAGCCTATAACAGCTTTCTATATAATTCGGAAGCTGTATCCCGAAACAGAAGGATGAAGGAGGGACAGAATGAAAACCAATGAGGTAAAAGCCTGCGTGACCCGGCAGCTGCGTCGGCTGCAAGTTCTGCCGGAGCCGCAGAGACGGGCCGAGCTTGCCGAGCTGCGCCGGGGCGTGGGGCGTCAGCCCGGAGACCTGCCTGCGTTGTGGGGCGCTCTGCTGGCCGATATGCCGGAGCAGCTGCAGGGCAGCAATGGCCCGTCAAAGGCGGAATGGGCCGTCTATACGGCGTTGACCCTGTTTGCCCTGCACCAGCAGGGGGAAGCCGGTGTTTCCATGAACCAGCCGGGCAGAACACTGGGCGGTGCAGTGCGGCAGCTGGCCGAAAAAACGGCTGCCGGACAGGACTGGACCGAGGCTAGCGTGCTCCGGCGGTTCAACGCGCTGGCCACCGCAGAAGAAATTCACCGAGATCAGCCACCATCTGCGGGGCATGATCCAGCTGCTGAGCGCGGCAAAGGATGGCGGCATCCCGCTGGACTATCCGCAGCTTGCGGCAGACCTGTATGAATTGCAATGCGCCGACCCGCGATATGCGCAGACCCCCGCCAATGTTCGTCTGCGGTGGGGACAGGACCTGTACCGCGACCCGAAGCCTGCACCGGATGAGAAAGAAAAGGAGAATTGACCATGAATAAGCGCCTGTATGTTGATTTCCACATTTTGCAGACCGTCCCGCCCAGCTGCATCAACCGGGACGATACCGGCAGCCCAAAAACGGCAGTGTACGGCGGTGTGCTCCGCGCCCGGGTGTCCTCACAGGCATGGAAGCACGCCATGCGTGCGGCCTTTGCAGAGAATGCTCAGCTGGACGTGGGCAAGCGCACTAAAAAGGCCGCAGAACTGGTGAAGGCGCAGATCCTTGCACTGGCCCCGGAACTGGATGCGGACAAGCTGGCAAAAGAAAGCGCTGGAGAATGCGGGCATCAAGAGCGATGACAAGGGCACCAAAGCGCTGTTTTTCATGAGCACTGCGCAGGCAAAGGCATTGGCAGAGCTGGCTGTGGAGGGCTCTGCGGATAAAAAGCAGTATCGGGATGCCCTGAAAGCGGCGCCCTCGATGGACATGGCGCTGTTTGGCCGCATGGTGGCAGATGACCCGTCGCTGAACTATGACGCCGCTGCGCAGGTGGCGCACAGCATCTCCACCCATGCCGTGCAGAACGAGTACGATTACTTTACCGCCGTGGATGACTGTCAAGCAGAGGACAACGCCGGTGCAGGCCATCTGGGCACGGTGGAGTACAACTCCTCCACCCTGTACCGCTATGCCACAGTGAACGTGATGGAGCTGGCCGGGCAGCTGGGTACAGCGCAGGCCGCGGAAACGGTGCGGGCTTTTGGTGAGGCGTTCCTCTTCTCCATGCCCACCGGCAAGCAGAACACCTTTGCAAACCGCACTCTGCCGGATGCGGTATATGTGACCCTGCGGGAGGATCAGCCGGTGAACCTGTGCGGCGCATTCGAGCGTGCCGTGCCCCGCAGTGCGCAGGGGTATGCCGCGCCTTCCAAGGCGGCACTGGCACAGTATGCGCAGCAGATGTACAGCAGCTTTGCCGAGGCCCCGGCGCAAAGCTTTACCGTGGGCAGCGGGCTGGAGGAACTGGCTCCGGCGCAGACGGCAAAGGCGATGCTGGACGCACTGGAAAAGGCTGTCCGGGATGCACTTGCCGGAAATGAGGTGGGGTAATGGCAACGCTGTTGCTTCGGCTGGCAGCGCCTTTGCAGGCGTGGGGCTCGGACTCCAAATTTGAGACCCGCAAGACCAATCGGGAACCCACCAAGAGCGGCGTCATCGGCCTTTTGGCGGCGGCTCTGGGGCTGCGGCGGGACGAGCGCGAAGCACTGCTCCGATTGACCGGGCTGCGGTTTGGCGTCCGCGTGGAGCGGGAAGGGCAGCTGCTGGTGGACTACCACACGGCAAAGACGCAGGACCAAAAGACCTCTTATGTGACCTACCGCCATTATTTGCAGGACGCCGTGTTTCTGGCCGGTATTGAAAGCGAGGATGCCGCCCTTTTGCAGCAGCTGCAGCAGGCGCTGCTGCACCCGGTGTTTCCGCTGTATCTCGGCCGCCGCTGCTGCCCGCCTACCCTGCCACTCTGTCTGGGAGTACGCCCGGGCAGCTTGCAGGAGGTGCTGCAAGCGGAACCGCCCCTGTGTCCGGGACGGCAGAGCCGGATCTTGTTGGACGCCGACCCGCTGGAGCCGGGCACGGCTCCGCAGCGGGATGTGCCGGTGAGCTTTGACCCGCATCATCGGCAGTACGGCTACCGCTCGGTACGGGAGCTTTGGCAGAAAGTGCCGGACAGCCCGGAAAAGACGGAGCATGACCCGTTCCGGGAATTGTAAAAAGGGGGCGAGAGAATGTATTTATCACGGGTAGAACTAGATCCCACCCGCCGCAGCACCATGGCTGCGCTGTCGGCACCGCAAAAACTGCATGGCGCAGTGGAAAGCGCTTTTGCAGGGGAGCGCCGCCGCAGACTGTGGCGGTTGGATCGTCTGGGAGAGCGGTTGTATCTGCTGCTGCTCAGCGAAGATGCGCCAGAGCTGTCCGGCGTGGTGGAGCAGTTTGGCACCGGAGCGGCTGCGGAGACCCGCAGCTACGACCCGCTTTTGCAGCGGGTGGAGCCGGGCAGCTGCTGGCAGTTTCGGCTGACCGCAAACCCCACCAAAAGCTGCAAAGACCCCCAAAACCCCGCAGCGCGGGGAACTGTAGCCGCACATTGCACGACACAGTACCAGAAGCAGTGGCTGTTGGAGCGCGCCGCAAAGCACGGCTTTGCCCTGCGGGAGGAGGGATTTACCGTGACCCGGGTGCAGTGGCAGCACTTTGCCAAGCACGGCACCCGGCCGGTGACCCTGTTGGCAGTGACCTATGAGGGCATTTTGCAGGTGACCGATGCAGAGCAGTTCCGGGCACTGCTGTGTCAGGGCATGGGGCGCGGCAAGGCCTATGGCCTTGGACTGATGACCGTTATGCGCGGAGGAAACTGAGATGGACGAGATGCCGGGCATGATCCGGCCGGACCTGCAGGCGCTGCCGCAGGTGAAAGACCGGATGACCTTTCTGTATCTGGAGCACTGCACCCTTGGCCGACAGGACGGCGCAATCACCGTTACAGACGAAAAAGGGATCGTTCAGATCCCGGCGGCGGGCATCTCGGTGCTGCTGCTGGGGCCGGGTACACGGGTGACCCACCGTGCCATGGAACTTATGGGCGACACCGGCGTGGGTGCTGTCTGGGTAGGTGAGCACGGTGTGCGGTATTACGCCCATGGCCGTCCCCTGACCACCCACTCGCAGCTGTTGCTGCGGCAGGCAGAGCTTGTCAGCAACACCCGCAAGCACCTGGATGTGGTACGCAAGATGTATCAGCTCCGTTTCCCGGACGAAGATATCTCCCGGCTGACGATGCAGCAGCTGCGGGGACGCGAGGGCAGCCGTGTGCGGCAGGTATACCGCAAAGCTTCCAAGGATACCGGTGTTCCGTGGAGCGGCCGACTGTACCGCCCGGAGGATTTTGCATCGGGAGATGCCGTCAATCAGGCGCTTTCTGCCGGGCACGCCTGTTTGTACGGTCTGGCGCACGCGGTGATCGTGGCATTGGGCTGCGCCCCGGGTCTTGGCTTTGTTCATGTGGGGCACGAGTGCTCCTTTGTGTACGATATCGCAGACCTGTACAAGGCCGAGGTGACCATTCCCATCGCCTTTGAGGTGGCGGCGCAGGCCCCGGAAAACCTGCCCGCCGTGGTGCGCCGCCGTGTGCGGGATGCCATGGTGGAGCACCATATTCTGGAGCGCATGGTGCACGATATCCGGTATCTGCTCCTGAATGCGGATGAGCGGGAACAGGAGCCGGAAGCTGTTTATCTGTGGGACAACAAAGTGGGCACTGTGGCCAACGGCATCAATTATTTTGAAGAAGAGGGTGATGAAACATCGTAGTTCTCACCATGACGAACTGCCCGCCAAAACTGCGCGGGGATCTGTCCAAATGGTTGTGCGAGATCAACACGGGCGTTTATGTGGGCAATGTGAGCAGCCGCGTGCGGGATGCCTTGTGGGAGCGGGTGTGTCAGAACCTGAAAAACGGACAGGCAACACTGGTGTTTACCACGGCGGGAGAGCAGCGGATGGATTTTCGCACCCACAATACCGCATGGGAAACCGTGGACTTTGACGGGATCAAACTGATGCGACGACCGCTGCCGCAGGCCGAACAAAACCAAATCGACCTGAAACCCGGGTTCAGCAAAGCGGCACAGCAGCAAATGGCGCGGAAAGCGGGCAGAACAAAGCCGAGCACAGGCAATTACACTGTGATCGATCTGGAAACCACCGGCCTGAAAGCCGCGTCCGATTCCATCATCGAATATGGAGCGCTGCGGGTCCGGGACGGTGTACCGGTGGAGGAGCTGACCATGCTGGTCTGCGTGGAAGAAAACGTTCCGGCAGAGATCACAGCCCTGACAGGACTCAGCGCTGCGGAATTGCAGCAGGGAACAGAACCACGGGAAGCGCTGAATAGCTTTTTGTTGTTTATTGGCAAAGACCCACTGGTGGGACATAATATTGCCTTTGATCTGGAGTTTCTGCGCATGACCTGCAAACGATATGGCTTTCCGGCACCGACCAACCGCCAGATCGACCTTGCACAACTTGCCCGCCGAAACCTTACAAGGATCGCAAATTATAAGCTGGTGACGCTGGCACAGCATTTTCAGCTGGCAGAAAAAGTGGAGCATCGCGCCCTGCCGGACTGCCGTCTGATACAACAGGTTTATTGCAAACTGAAGGAAACAGCGGTACAATAGCAACATGAGACACGGTGCTACGGGATCTTTTTAGTCTTTTCCCCGCATACGCGGGGGTGATCCTATGTTTGGGCGAAACCCGCCATTGCAAAAGCAATGCTGACTGTCTTTTTCCCCCCGCACACGCGGGGGTGATCCGCAACAGTCCGCCGCCGACAGCGCAGACTTTTTCCCCGCACACGCGGGGGTGATCCCAGCTGAATCTTCCCCTGCGTTTCCAAAGGGCACTTTTCCCCGCACACGCGGGGGGTGATCCTAACCCTCGGTCTCCTGAATCTCTTTCTGGATGCTTTTCCCCGCACACACGCGGGGGTGATCCCCATTGACATAATGGTTAATGGGTCCATTTTAACTTTTCCCCGCACACGCGGGGGTGATCCCGGTCAAATCCAAATAGCAACCAAGCGGTACCCACTTTTCCCCGCACACGCGGGGGTGATCCTTCGTGTCCCGGAGCAATCTGGAAAAAGACCTGCTTTTCCCCGCATACGCGGGGGTGATCCCGGCCTGTTTGACGTCCTTAATACTGATCAGTGCTTTTCCCCGCACACGCGGGGTGATCCTTTCTGCTTCCCTCTTTCATCCAGTCTTGACCTTTTCCCCCGCACACGCGGGGTGATCCTTTCTGCTTTTCCCTCTTTCATCCAGTCTTGACCTTTTCCCCGCACACGCGGGGGTGATCCTTTCTGCTTTTCCCTCTTTCATCCAGTCTTGACCTTTTCCCCGCACACGCGGGGGTGATCCTTTCGTACACATTGACGTGCGCGAAACAAATATCTTTTCCCCGCACACGCGGGGTGATCCCTGCTTGTGCAATTTGCACATTTCCGTTGTCCCCTTTTCCCCGCACACGCGGGGGTGATCCCAAAGTGAAAGAACTGGAAACGACGGCAACGGCCTTTTCCCCGCACACGCGGGGGTGATCCCGTGGCAAAGTGCTATGCATGGGTCGGTGAGAGCTTTTTCCCCGCATACGCGGGGGTGATCCTGGAATCAGTCCAAAAGAAAGGAGGTGAATCCCTTTTCCCCGCATACGCGGGGGTGATCCCTGGTACAACGCCGCACAAAGCTGGCAGCAAATCTTTTCCCCGCATACGCGGGGGTGATCCTACGAAGTAGATATATCTACCGGCAAAAACGTGCTTTTTCCCCGCATACGCGGGGTGATCCCTGACTGTCGGTATGCCGGTTTGCCTCGGTCACCTTTTTCCCCGCATACGCGGGGGTGATCCCCGCAAAGCGACTTTGTGGCGGCTGCCAGCTCTCTTTTCCCCGCATATCAAGGGCAAGCGGCGCATGGTGTTCCTGCCGGGGAGGCTGCCGACGGACCGGAAAGCCGCGGCGGATGAAAAATCAGGTTGTACAAATTCGACGGAAAAAGTTTGTGCAAGACTCCATATTGTAATATATGAAATTTTGTATTATCATAAATCTGCAAGCGATCTGTCTCTTGTGAGGAGGGGCGGAACGCCCAAAATACGCTTCTTTCCTGTGGAATTTCCCACGGTCCACCTGATGCGGATTGAAAGATAGGTCGAGAAGGGAAGAGCAACCATGATGAACACAAGTCTGCTCCAGAAGTCTGGTCTGGCAACGCTGCAGGTCGCGCAGATCCTGGCAGGGCTGGAACCGGGAGACCGGATCCCCACGGTGACGGAACTGAGCGAACAATGCGAGATGGCACGGGGAAATATCCAGATCGCGCTGAACAACCTGAAACAGAATCATGTGATCCGTCTGGAATCCCATGGGCAGAACGGCACCATTGCAACAGAGATCGACTATGTGGCAATGGCGCAGTATTGCAGCAATACGGGTCTGACCTGCGTGATGCCTATGCCGTATGGCCTGCGCTATGAAGGTCTGGCCAGCGGACTGTATGAGGAACTGAACCAGAAAGGGGTCACGGGTGCGATCGCATTTATGCGCGGTTCCGGCTACCGGCTGAACTGTGTGGAAGAAGGGCGCTTTCATCTGTGCGTCATGAGCCAGCTTGCATTTGAACACTATGCGCAGGAGGGCAAGGACATCCAGCTGATCGCGGCCTTTGGCCCGCAGAGCTATGTGGAACAGCATCGGGTCTTTGTCCGCCCGGACTTCAAGGGCGACTGGCAGAACTGCAAGGTGGGCGTGGATGCCTCCTCGGTGGACCAGGAGATGCTGACCCGGTTCTGTTTTGCCGATAAGCCGGTGCAATATGTGCCCATCATCTATAGTCAACTGGTGCCGTTTCTGCACAGCGGCGTCATTGATGCCGGCGTCTGGAGCGCCGATATGCTGCCGGAGGGGCTGAGCTATTATCCGATGCCCCGGCTGGATGAGCAGGAAAAAGATACCGTGGCCGTGCTTGCCTGCCGGAAAAGTGATAACATCACCGCGCAGCTGGTGCGCAAGATCCTGTCGGTGGAGCGTGTGGACCACATCCAGCAGCAGGTGATGCGCAAGCAGATCATTCCGCGCTACTAAGCAAAGGTGCTGTCAAACAGAAGTCACATCTGCATGGAGGACATGCGGATGTTTCTTTCGGGATGAAAATACAAAATATTGTATAAAACATTTTCTCCCGAAAACCGATACAGGATGTCTGATTTTTTTGCAGAAAGAAAAGGAGATCTCGCATGAAAAAGATCACTCGGCGCAACTTCCTGATCGCATCCGGCAAAACCGTTGGCACACTGGCAGCTGCCTCTGCCTTTATGGGGTGTGCCAGCCCGGAGCAGGCGGAGAACTGCTTCCCCGGTCTGCAATGCCCGTCCGGACCGATGACCGCCTGACGGCCATCGACGACATTGTGGAAAACTACATGGGACAGGGATATTTCCCCGGCGCAACGATCGTGGTGGCACGCGGCGGCAAGATCGTGTATGAAAAAGGCATACGGCTACGCAATGCTCAACGACATGGGCGTGCGGCTGGACGATCCCCGCCCCATGCAGATGGATACCATGTTCGACATGGCATCCTGCACCAAGATCATGGCCACGACACAGTCCATCATGAAGCTGTACAGCGAGGGCAAGATCGACCTGAATGCCACGGTAGCAAGCTACATTCCGGAGTTTGCCAAGAACGGGAAGGAAAACGTCACCGTGCATCAGCTGCTGACCCACACCTCCGGTCTGCCGCAGTGGAAGGCGATGTTCCTCTACATCGAGAAGGACAAGGCCAAGGTGCTGGATTACATCTGCAACTGTGAGCTGATGTTCGCCCCCGGCGAGGAAAAGTACAGCGACCTGGGCTTTCAGATGCTGGGCTTCCTGGTGGAGCGGATCACCGGGCGCTCGATGGACGAATACGTCAAGAACGAGATCTACAAGCCTCTGGGGCTGAAGCGCACCACCTATCTGCCGCTGGCCAACGGCTTTACCACCGAGGATGTGGCAGCCACCTCCTTCGGCAACCCGTATGAGTATGCCATGGTGGACGAGATCGACTACCCGGGCTTTGGCTACGACTGTACCGCCGATCTGGACGCGTTCCGCACCTTCACCGGCTGGCGCAACTACACCCTGCAGGGCGAGTGCAACGACGGCAATGCATGGATGGCAAACGGCGGCGTGGCCGGTCACGCGGGCCTGTACTCCGACGCGGAAGATCTGGCCGTGCTGTGCCAGGCCATGCTGAACGGCGGTATCTACAAGGGCGTCCGCCTTTACAAGAAGGAAGTCATCGACGAGTTCACCAGCGAGCAGAACGGCAAGCCGTCCCGCGGGCTGGGCTTTGAGCGGGGCTCCTCGTTTATGGGCCGCGGCGACCGCCACTACGACGCCTTTGGCCACGCAGGCTTTACCGGCACCCATGTGGTCATGAACAAGACCAACAAGACCGCAGTGGTGTTCCTGACCAACAAGCAGAACGTTGGCTTCAAGCCGGACTCCACGTCGTACTACAGTCCCTACAGCTGCTGCGGCGAGATCTGTGAGCTGGTCTGGAACATTTTTGGAACCGAAGCTCCGGCTGAGACGCTGGCCGACAAGATCGGCACCTGGCTGTAAGCAAAACAAAAAATCATTGGGAGATGTCAGAGATGGATTTTGAACCGAGATTAACGATCCTGCACCAGGCAGGGATGCTGTCCGAGGAGGATTACCGGAAGGTACAGGACGTGATCCGCTTTTTTCAGGAGAAATACGGTCTGACATTGACCGAAGAAAACGCCTCCGCCATGATCACGCACCTGTGCGCTGCGCTGGGGCGCATCCACCGCGGAGAGCCGGTGGAGCCGCTGGACGAGGAGGTCTACGAAGAGACCAGCCAGGAGCCTACCTTCCCCAAGGCACTGGAAGCAACGCAGGCGCTGGTGCGGGAGATCCTGCCGGACCTGCCGGAGGACGAGCAGAAGTTCCTGACCATGCACATCGGGGTCGTGCTGGCACAATCGTGACAGCATTTGCATAAAACCCACATCAGAAAGGAGGGCTAGCTTATGAAAATCGTAGTAGGCGGCCAGATCGACAAGCAGAAGGTTTATGACACCATCAAGGGTGTTGTAGGCGACCGTGCCTCGGTGGAGATCAAGGATGACATTGCGGCGGCAATGGCGGTCAAGACCGGGCAGGCAGATTACTACTTCGGCGCCTGCAAGACGGGCGGCGGCGGTGCGCTGGCAATGGCCATTGCCCTGCTGGGCATGAACCAGTGCGCAACGGTGTCCATGCCGGGCAAAATGCTGAGCGAGGACGAGATCCTGGCACAGGTCAAGGCCGGCAAGAAGGCATACGGCTTTACGGATCAGCACATCGAAAAGGTCGTGCCGATCATTCTCAAGGGTCTGGGCTTCTGATCCGGATCGTCAAATAAGGAGGATTACATATGGAAACCATTCTGCGCTACGTTATCATCGCGGCAGTTGGTGCGTTGGCATCAATTCTGGCAAACCAGAGCATCGCCGTGTTCAACGACGGCCTGCGCCCGGTCCTGCCGGAGTATCTGGAAAAGCGCATGGACCGCAAGGCTCTGGCAGCCACCAGCTTTGCCATCGGCTTTGGCCTGGTCATCGGCTACGGCCTGCCCACGTCCATTGCCGCAAGCATCATCCTGATCCACTGCATCCTGCTCACCACCGACATCATCGGCACCTGGTGCCCGGACACCAAAAAGGGCATGATCGTTTCCGGCGTCATCGGCGCTGTGTACGGCGTGGCCCTGCTGTTCGGCCTGCAGGTGATCATCGACCTGTTCAACCTGCTGCCGGTCAACTTCCTGGGCAGCCTGGGCCAGGTCTCTGCCGGTATCACGCTGGCCTTCGCCATCTTCCCGGCTGTGACGGTTGCCCTGCAGTTCGGCGCTGCCAAGGGCATCATCACCGCCGTTGTGACCCTGCTGGTCCGTCAGATCGTTGAGACCTACGGCAAGATCGCACTGGACGCCGAGCACACGATCAGCCTGAACAAGGACGGTATGGCCCTGCTGGCCGGTATGATCATCATGCTGGTGTTCGCTGCCATGGATAAGGAAGGCAACGACCAGAACTCCAACGAAATGCTGACCCAGATCTTTGCCGACAAGGTCGCACGCATCCGCAAGTATATGCCGGTTCTGGCCCTCATGGGCGGCCTGATCGCAGCAGGCACCAGCATGAGCATCATGGCCGGTGACCCCATCAGCCTGGGCCTGCTGGCCGAGGGTGACCGCGTCAACGCAGGTCTGACCGCTCTGGCCCGTGCCATCGGCTTTATCCCGCTGGTTGCCACCACCGCCATCACCACCGGCGTCTACGCTCCGGCCGGCATGACCTTCGTCTTTGTGATCGGTCTGCTGATCCCCAACCCCTTTATCGCCCTGATCGCCGGTGCAGCCTGCATCTGCGTGGAGATCCTGCTGCTGAACGTCATCGCAAAGGGTCTGGACAAGTTCCCCGGCATCAAGCGCTGCGGCGACAACATCCGTACCGCTATGAGCTACGTCATCGACATCGCCCTGCTGATCGGCGGCATCCTGGCTGCTCAGGCAATCATGCCCACGACGGGTCTGTTCATCATCGTGGCATTCTGGTGCATCAACAAGTGCAGCAAGAAGCCTCTGGTCTCCATGGCGGTCGGTCCTCTGGGCGCGATCCTGGTCGGCCTGATCGCAAACGTGCTGTTCCTGCTGTCTCTGTACACCCCTGCCGCCTGATCCCCGGATAAAATGAGCGCCTCCCGGCCTGCGCCGGGAGGCGGCTCTGGTTAAGAAACAATACAGGAGGCGAATCCTTTTGAAACTGCCTGAAAAGATTCTGTATGCGCACGAGCATACGACGATCGACCTGTCCGGTCCGAAGAAGAACATCGACTGCAGGCTGAATGATTTTGACGCGACCGCGGCAGAATACCGGCGGCTGGCGGAACACGGTGTGGTCGGCATCATCGACCAGACCAACCGCGGGATGGGCCGGAACGTGGCCTATGTGCAGAAAATGGCTGCACAGGCGGGGGTGGAGATCACCCACGCGACGGGCTACTACAAGGAGCCCTTTCTCCCGCCGGAGTGCTATACGCTGACCGAACAGCAGCTGTGTGACATCATGGTGAAGGAACTGACCGAGGGCATTGAAGGCACCGGTGTCCGGGCGACCGTCATCGGCGAGATCGGCACCTCGAAGGACATCACCGAGACGGAGGCCAAGGTGTTCCGTGCGGCATCCCGCGCCCATGCAGAAACGGGGGCACCCATCTGCACCCACACAACGCTGGGCACGCGCGGCCTGGAGCAGCTGGAGATCTTCAAGAGCTTTGGCGTTGACCTGAGCCGGGTGGTGCTGAGCCACATCGACCTGTCGGCCGATCTGGATTACATGAAGCGCCCTGCTGGATCAGGGGGTCAACATTGCGTTCGACACCATCGGCAAGTGCAACTACCAGCCCGATGTCTCCCGTGCAGACTGGCTCAGCCGCCTTTGTGCGGAAGGGTACGACACGCAGATCGTCATGAGCATGGACATCACCCGCCGCAGCAACTTTGCAGACCGGGGCGGTGTGGGCTACAGCTACCTGCTGGACACCTTTGCTCCGCTGGCAAGCGAGGCAGGCGTGCCGGACCGCGCATGGGAGAACCTGCTGTACCGCAATGCACTGCGCATCTACAAAGGACAGAAATAACAAGGATTCGAGGAATTGACAATGAAAACCTATCCCCTGCATTCTATCTCGCTGGAACAGGCAAAACAGCTCCAGTTCAAGGTCATTGACGCAGTGACCCGCAATTTTCAGGGAGAGGAGGTCCTCTCGCTGGGCGACCTCGGCGTGGTGAAAGGGCTGAACAAGCCCCGCTGCACGGTAAAGGTGGAAAAGGTCTTTGCCGACACCTTTGATGCCCCGGCGGCGCTGCTTGTGCGCGGCTCCGGCACGGGCGCGATCCGCTGGGCTCTGACCGCCTGCCTGAAACCGGGGGATGCCATTCTGGTGCACACCTCGCCCATCTATACGACGACGCAGGTGACCATCGACGCCATGGGGCTGAAACCCATCCGCGCGGACTTCAACGATCTGGAACAGCTCAAGGCCGTCTGTGCGCAGCACAAGGACGAGATCCGCGGCGCCCTGGTGCAGCTGACCCGGCAGAAGCCGGAGGACCGCTACGACTACAAGGCCGTGATCGCAGCCATCAAGGCTGCGCTGCCGGGCATCCCGGTGGTGACCGATGACAACTACGCCGCCCTGAAAGTGGACGCCATCGGCTGCCAGGCGGGGGCCGACCTGTCCACCTTCTCCTGCTTCAAGATCCTTGGTCCGGAGGGCGTCGGTGCAGTGATCGGCAGCAAGGAGCTGATCGACCGCATCTACAAGATGCAGTATTCCGGCGGCAGTCAGGTGCAGGGACACGAAGCCATGGAGGCCCTGCGCGGCCTGATCTATGCGCCGGTGGCGCTCGCCATCCAGAGCGAGGTCAACGAGGAGCTGGTCCGCCGCCTGAACGCCGGCGAGGTCCCCCATGTGCGGCAGGCGTTCCTGGCAAACGCGCAGAGCAAGGTGCTGCTGGTGGAGTTTGATCAGGAGATCGCCGAAAAAATTCTGGACGCTGCCCCGAAGTTCGGCGCAGCGCCGCATCCGGTGGGCAGCGAGAGCAAATACGAGTTTGCCCCCATGATCTACCGTGTCAGTGGAACGTTCCGTGCGCAGGACCCGACCATTGAACACCGGATGATCCGCATCAACCCCATGCGCAGCGGCCCGGACACCATCATCCGCATCCTGCGCAGCTGCATGGAGCAGGTCGAGGAAAACTGAACCGCTGAAAAACGAGAGGAAAAGGAGAGATGCCCTGTGTTTTTAAAGACCGTAATGGAGCGCAACCAGCCGTTGGTGCGTCTGGGCATTGAATGGCAGCAGAATGGCGTGATCCTGCCGGACACCTATCTGCTGGATTACGACACGATCCTGGAAAATGCCCGCAGCATCAAACAGGCAGGCGACGCAAACGGCGTGCAGAACTTTTTCATGCTCAAGCAGATCGGACGCAACCCCTGATCGCCCGTGCGCTGACCGACATGGGATATGTGGGCGCTGTGTGCGTGGACTTCCGCGAGGCGCTGACGATGGTGGAAAATCAGATCCCCCTCGGCAACGTAGGGCATCTGGTCCAGATCCCCGGGCGGCCCTGAAAAAGATCCTCCGCGCAAAGCCGGTGATCGTAACGGTGTACACGCTGGAAAAAGCCCGCGAGATCAGCGCAGTCTGCACCGAGCTGGGCCTGCACCAGAAGCTGATGCTCCGTGTTCTGGGAGAAGGCGACATGCTGTATTCCGGGCAGTACGGCGGCTTTGAATTGCAGGAACTGGACAGCGCAGTGCGTGCGATCGAGGCGATGCCGAATGTGGAGGTGGGCGGCGTGTGCAGCTTCCCTTGCTTTTTGTACGACGAAGCGGCACAGGACATCCTGCCCATGCCCAACCTCCGGACCGTGCAGACCGCAGCCGAAATGCTGCGCGCCCGCGGCTACCGGGACCTGATGCTCAATACGCCCAGTGCCACCTGCACCCACAGCATCCCGATGATCGCGGCGGCAGGCGGCACCCACGGGGAACCGGGACACGGCCTGACCGGAACGACACCGTATCATGCCGGCCACCCGGATGCCGAGGAGCGCCCCGGCTACCTGTATGTTTCGGAGGTCAGCCACAATCTGGGCGATAAGGCGTACTGCTACGGCGGCGGGCATTACCGCCGCGGCCATATGAAGAACGCCCTGGTGGGCACGACGCCGGAAAATGCAAAGGTCGTGCCGGTGCTGCCGCCGGACGACTCCAGCATCGACTATCATTTTGAACTGCAGCAGAACTGTCCGGTCTCGGCTGCGGCGGTCATGGCGTTCCGGACACAGTTCTTTGTGACCCGGAGCCGGGTGGCAGTGGTCAAAGGGCTGTCCTCCGGCAAGCCGGAGCTGGCGGGCCTGTACTCTGCGCTGGGAGAACCGGTCCGGGAATGACAGAAAGGATAATTCGCAATGGGAAAGTTTGTTGTAATCGTTCTGGATGGTTTTGGTGTGGGCGCAATGCCGGATGTGCCGCAGGTGCGCCCTGCGGACTGCGGTGCCAACACCTGCGTGCATATCTTTGAGCGCACGCCGGACCTGAAGCTGCCCAATCTGGCAAGCCTTGGTCTGGCGAACATCGTGGGGCGGAGTTCCCCGGCCTGCCGTTTGCGACGGATGCAACGTTCGGCCGTGCCGAGCTGATGCACGATGGTGCGGACACCTTCTTCGGCCATCAGGAGATCATGGGCACCCGCCCGGCAAAGCCTTTCGGCGAGCCGATCTGCAATAAGATCGAGCTCATCAAAAAGACGCTGGAGGATGCGGGTTACCATGTCCGGTATTACACCGGAACATCCGGCAAGCGCCTGCTGATCGTCAACGAGGCCTGCACCGTGGCCGACAATGTGGAATGCGATCCGGGTCAGGCCTTCAACGTCACGGCGGCCATCGACGACCTTGATTTTGAGGAAGAGCTCAAGATCGGTCATCTGGTGCGCAGCGTGTCGGTCGTGCCCCGCGTCATCACCTTCGGCGGGCGCGGCGTGCACCTGCAGAACCTGCTGGATGCCATTGAGGAACACGGCGACTACATCGGCGTGAATGCCCCGGCCAGCGGCGTTTACAACAACGACTACCATTGCATCCACATGGGCTACGGCGTTGACCCGGAGGTACAGATCCCGACGATTTTGGGCAAGAGCGGCCTGCCGGTGTTCCTGCTGGGCAAGGTGGCCGACGTGGTTACGAACAATTACGGCACCAGCATCCCCATGGTGGACACGGCCAGCGTGCTGCAGCGCACCCTGGAGATCGTAAAGGAGCAGGAGACTGCGTTCATCTGCACCAACGTGCAGGAAACGGACCTGTGCGGCCACCGGGAGAATGTCGCGGCCTACGCAGACCGCCTGCGGGTGGCGGACGAATGGATCGGCAAGATCCGCGACGCCCTGGGCGAGGACGATATCCTCATCGTGCAGGCGGACCACGGCAACGACCCGACCATCGGACACCCGCACCACACCCGTGAGATGGTGCCGCTGATGATCCACAGCGCCCACTCCACCCCCAAGAATATCGGGATCCGCAAGACCCTCAGCGATGTCGGTGCGACCGCTGCGGACTATTTCCACAGCAAGGCACCGGAAAACGGCACCAGCTTTCTGCCGCTGCTGCTGAAGTAAAAACAAAGGAGCGGAGAACCGATGAAGATCATTCGTGCAAAGGATTACGCAGACATGTCCCGCAAGGCGGCAAACATCCTTTCGGCGCAGATCATCCTGAAGCCCGACTGCGTGCTGGGTCTGGCCACCGGCGGCACCCCGGTGGGGGCCTACCAGCAGCTGGTGGAGTGGTACAACAAGGGTGACCTCGACTTTTCGGGGGTGACGACCGTCAATCTGGATGAGTACCGCGGCCTGCCCAAGGACCACCCGGAAAGCTACTGGAGCTTCATGCACCGCAACCTGTTCGATCATGTGAACATCGACCCGGCGCACATCCACCTGCCGGATGGCACCAACCCCGATGCAGACGATGCCTGCGCCCAGTACAACCAGATCATCCACAGCGTGGGCGGCATCGACCTGCAGCTGCTGGGCATCGGCCAGAACGGCCACATCGGCTTCAACGAGCCGGGCGAGGCCTTTGAGCTGGAGACCCACTGCGTCGATCTGACCGAAGCCACCATCGAGGCCAACAAGCGCTTCTTTGACGGCAACGTAGACCTGGTGCCCAGGCAGGCCTATACCATGGGCATCAAGACCATCATGCAGGCCCGCAAGGTGCTGGTGGTCGCCAACGGCCTGGCCAAGGCAAAGGCCGTCAAAGCGGTCGTGTCCGGCCCGGTCACGCCGGAATGCCCCGGCTCCATCCTGCAGCTGCATCCGGACTGCACGCTGGTGGCAGATGAAGAGGCCCTGAGCCTTCTGTGACCTGCCCGCTGCCGTGACAAGACAGCAGACCGTAAACGATCCGAGCAAGTTCGCCGTTCCTTCAAAGGAGCGGCGAACTTTTTTGTGCAGAGAGTGCCTGCAATGCACAAAAGCGGCAAAAGGAAATCCGGCAGGCATGACCTCCGCTTTTGCATACAACTTGCTTTAGCTGCGTGCATTTCGTTTTGCACAAAAATAACCGTCCGCTTCAAAGTTTTCTTTGAAACTGACGGCATGAATGATGAACTTGATTTTGAAATTTTGAGTATCGGAACAGCAGTTCCCTCAAACGAAAATTTCTAAGATTGAACCCCTTCACAAAGTACGCAAGCAGAGCAGCTGTATATACAACTGTTCATTTTGCTTTGCAAAATGCTTGTTGGGAAACGCCCAAACCCGCAGACTGCATCCACTGGATGCAGTCTGCGCGATTGCATCGCTAAAAGAAAAAACACCCCGGCATCTTTCCTTCGCGCGGAAGATACCGGGGTGTCCTCAAAAACCATCTTATGCCTTTTTCACGAGCAATGCCTGATAGGGCTGCAATTCCACATCGGCCAGCCAGACAGTCTTGCCGTCAGCGGTGGTATACTTTCCGCCCAGAGCGTCAAGGCTTGCACCGGCAGGGTATTCGGTAAAGTTGAACAGACCTACCAGCGTTTCCTCACCGCGCTTGCGCACCAGTGCCAGCACACCGGGGTTGTGGCTGTCCCATGTCGTGACCCACGCATCCGGGCTGAAGCACTCGTCTGCCCGCATCTTGCGCAGTTCTTCCATGCCCTGCCACAGAGCGTTTTGCAGCGTACCTTTCCGGGTGCGCTGTTTTGCGTTTTCCCAGTTGAATTTGCTGCGGTGCAGGTTGCGGCTGTCCTCCACACGGTCGGGGTCGTTTTTGTAATCCCAGCCGTTGCGCTGGGCGATCTCGTCACCGCAGTTCAGCATGGGGAAGCCCTGCAAAAATGCCATGGCAGTGTGCAGGAGCAGGTCGCGTTTCACGGCGTAATCCAGTGCGATCGTATCATTCTTTTCCAACGCCTGCTCCACGCCGCACAGGCTGGCGGTGGTGCCGCAGCTGCGGGCATCACCGGTGGCGGGGTCGTAGTTGTACAGCTCGCCCTTTGCCCAGCTGCCGGGGAAGTTGCCCTCATAGAAGTGGTAGAGATACTCTTTGTGCTTCTGCGGGTCGATGCCCAGCTTTTCCTCTACGGCTTCGTCCAGACCCCAGCCGATATCATCGTGGCAGCGCAGATAGTTCACGAACCAACAGTTATTCGGCAGGGCGTGGAGGGCATCCAACTGTGCCTTCAGCAGCCGGGTGTCCCGGCTGGCAAGAGCGCTCCACAGGTTGACCATGGTGGACACGTTGTAGAGCATATGGCATTCCGGTTTTCCGGGGTGCCGAAGTAAGCAGCCAGCTCTTTGGGAGCCATGACGACCTCGCCCTTGAGGATGACCGCCGGGCAGACACATTCCAGCACCATGCGGAGCATCCGCACGATGGTGTGTACTTGCGGCAGATTGCGGCAGGTGGTGCCCAGCTGCTTCCAGATGTACGGCACTGCATCAATGCGGAACACCTCTACGCCGAGATTTGCCAGATGCAGGATGCTCTTGGTCATGTCCACGAACACGGCCGGGTTTGCATAATTCAAATCCCATTGATAATCGTGGAAAGTAGTCAGCACCCACTTGTGCATCTCCTCGCACCAGGTAAAGTTGCCGGGGGCCGTGTTCGGGAACACCTGCGGTACGGTCTGTTCGTACTGGTCGGGAATGGTGCGGTCATCGTAGCAGTGATAATATGCCTGATAGGTTGCATCTCCGGCTTTTGCCGCCATTGCCCAACGGTGGGTGCTGGCAGTGTGGTTCATGACAAAATCCAGACACAGGCTGATGCCCGCTTTGCGCAGTTCGCGGGTCAGATTCTCCAAATCCTTATTTGTGCCGAGGGCAGGGTCTACCGTGTCGAAATCCTCCACCGCATAGCCGCCGTCGTTGTGGGGGTGGGGCATCTGCAGCAGGGGCATCAGGTGCAGGTAGGTCAGCTTCTGCTCCTTGAGGTAGGGCAGCTTCTTTGCCAGCTCTTTCAAGTTCCCGGCAAAGAGATCGGTGTACATGGTCATGCCGAACATATTGCCGCGCTTGTACCACTCCGGGTCGGCAGTACGGGCCTTGTCCAGTGCTTTCAGTTCCGCACTGCGGACCTTCCATGCCTGCTCCATTTCGGCTTCCAGCGTGTGCAGGGCTTCACGGTCGTGGTACAGCTCCATGAACAGCCATTCCAGTTCGTCCTTGTGCTTGGCAAACCGGGACTCAAATTCCTGTTTTGCTGCCATAGGTCAACCCTCCACTTCCGCAAGGGTGGGCATGGCAGGGATAGCACCATGCCGACTGGTGGTGATGCTGGCTGCTTTGTTGGCAAAGGCCAGAATGCCTTCCAGCTTTTCCACCGTCAGGGTATTGAGATTTTCTTTGCACAGCTTGGACAGTGCCGCACCGAAGAAGGTATCGCCTGCGCCATTGGTATCGCCCACCTTGCAGGGAACACCCGCCACATGACCGGTCTTTTCGCCAAAGCGATAGAACACACCGTCCGGGCCGAGGGTGACAAAAATCAGCTTGATGCCGTTCTGTGCCAGCTGAGCCGTGCCGCTCTCGCAGTCGGTGGTGCCGGTAAGCAGGGGCAGTTCTTCATCGGAAACTTTCAGGATGTCCACCAGCGGAAGAGGGGCTTTCATCTGCGCGATGGCATTCCCTTTATCTTTCCAGAGGTTTGCGCGGTAATTCGGGTCGTAGGTGATGGTGGCACCCAGCTTTTTGGCGCGGGCGGCGGCATCCAGCGTGGCGGCGCGGGAAGGGTCGGCGGTCAGGCTGACCGAGCCAAAGTGCACGATTCTGGCAGCTTTCAGAGCTTCGTCCGAAATGTCCTCTTTGCACAGCATCACATCGGCGTTGGCACTGCGGTAAAAGCTGAAATCGCGCTCACCGGCGGCATCCACGGAAACCACTGCCATCGTGGTGGGATGGTCTGCATCCACCGCCACATGAGACGCATCTACGCCGTTCTCGTTCAGTACATCGGTCAGGTAGCGGCCGAAGGCATCTGCACCCACCTTGCCGATGAAGGCTGTCTTTGCGCCCAGCTTGGAAGCAGCCACCGCCAGATTGGCCGGTGCGCCGCCGGGATTTGCCGCGAACTGCGGGATGCCGCGTTCATCCTTGCCGGTCTGGGTCAGGTCGATCAAAACTTCGCCAATCGTTAAAATGTCCATGAGTTGCTCTCCTTATCATTCATCGTAGCGGGGTGTCTGCTCCGGGAACTGCTGGCTGATCTTTTCTTCAATGCCATAGGCGGCATTGAAATCGTTGTACAGCAAAAAGAAGCAGACGAACCAGATAAACCACACACCGAGGAAAGGCACAAGAAAGCCCGTCCACGGCAAAAACAACACGAACAGAAGCCACCAGCCCAGTTGCAGGATCGCCGTGCCGATCACATGCTTGCCATATTTCAGGCAGAACAGGATGGCGTTTTGCAGTCGGTGCAGGTTGCTTTCCTCAAACAGGACGACTTGCGGCCAAAAGGCGGTGAACAGCATCAGCAGCAACAGCAGTCCGACAAAGTAAAACGGCCAGTGTCCCGATGCCCGGCAGCTGTTCCGCAGAGAACAGCACCATGCCGAAGAACAGCTCGATGCCCAGCGCAAGGCAGAATACGATGCCGGGCAGGAGGGAGGATTTCCAGTTCTGTTTCATGCCCTTGCAGTAGTTCTCCCACCAGCCGCGGGGCGCATCCCGGTAGCTGCGGAACAGCGCATCCATCATGCAGGAGATGGCCGGCCCCACCAGCAGTCCGCCCACCACGCAGACCGGGATCAGAACCAGCAGACTGGAAGAAAGCAGGGCGTACCCCACCCCCAGCCCATAGGGGATGCACAGACCCAAGGTGACAAAATCCGCAAAGAGAAAGCTTTTCCAGTCTCGTTCCAGCAGCTCCTGATAACGGGGCAGCCCCTTGGCGCGCTGGCCGTGGACGATGGGGTCACTCGGAAAAAAACAGTCCCATGGAAAGCCCTCCTTTAATAGGTACAGCTGTTCAGAAAATCGGTCAGGACTTTCAGCGCATCGCCGGAATAACTGTCCTGACAGGAAAGCTCCCACTCGATGGCACTGGTGCCGCGCTGGGCGAAGGCCGCAACGCCGGACGCATACGGATTGCTTTCATCCTGATAGGTGAACTGAATGACCGTATATTCCTGCCCGGCGGCAGTCAGGGTCTGTGTGTTGGAAATATCGTAGTTCTGCTGTGCCAGCGTCTGCCAACCCTCTACCGCAGAGGCAGCTTTGTCCTCCGTCTTGTTTTCCTGCACGACAAGCGTGAGCTGCGCATCGTAGAGGTCCACGGTCTTACCCTCACTGTTTTCGTAGGGCTGGGCATCGCCGTTGACCCACGAAGCGTAATACAGACCGTTTGCAGAGAGGATATCCTTGTTGTCCAGCAGAACGAAATCATCCTGCGGCGCAGGAGCGACCAGTGTACTGCCCACCGGTGCTGTGCCATCTGCATTGACCAGCGGGTCGCTTTTCAAATCCTCGTCCTTTACGCCACAGCCGGTACACAGCACCGCCGCCAGTGCAAGGACGAGCACAAACAGTCCATTCCGTTTCATGGGTTTGCTCCTTTCGTCAGGTTCTGCCACAGCCGTTCGGCCCCTTCGCGGGCGCGGGCGGCTTTTTCTGCTTTTGCATCTTCATAAAAAGCCCGGCGGCCCAGATACAGATTCTCGACCAGTTCCGCATTCTCGCCGGTGACGGTCGTTCCCAATACAGTGGTCTGATACGTTCCAAGGTCCGCTTCGGCCAAGGCCGGACAGTCTGCCCAGCACACGGTTTTCCCGGCGGCGGTATAGTCGTTGTTACCCGGCGGGGTGCCGTCCCAGTTTGCAAGGGCCTGATAATCCAGCTGAAAATGCACTGGGTCGTCCAACAGCAGGAAATAGCTTTCCTCCGCATTCATATCGGAAAGGAACTGCATCTGCGCCGCAAGCGCATAGGTGGAAGCGTTTTCCACGTCCTCTGTATCGCTGACATACTGGTTGAGCCTGACGCAGACGGCTCCGTCACCGTTCAGATCTTCGCCGTACTGCGCAAAGGCGTTTTCAATGGCGCGGGCGGTATCCTCCGGCAGGGAGTTTTTGCCGACATAGGCGATCTGATAATCCGGCAGTGTCTCGCCCCAGTGCAGGGCGTTGCCCAGCCAGCTTACCCCTACCCAAAGCGCCACAGCCGCAACAATAAGGTAGAGCCAGTGGTAGTGCAGCCAGTTTTTTGCCCAGTACCACCGGCCTTTTTCCGGGGCGGTCATGCCTTGGTGGTGCCGCCGTAGGCGTAGCGCACCGGCAGACACAACAGGGAGGGAGTGTTAGCGTGGGAGTCCTGCAGCACCAGATCCACGCAGGTCTCAGCCATAGCCTCCACCGGCTGGATGATGGTGGAGCAGTAGTAGTCCTGATCTCCAAAGGCGCGCAGACCGTCGTAGCCGATGACCTGCACATCCTCCGGCACGCGCTGCCCCATCCGGCGCAGCATCTTGATGACGGCGACCGCCAGCTTGTCGGTGACGCAAAAGATGCCGTCAAAGGCCAGCCGTCCGTCCTTCAAGTTCTCTTCTAAAAAGTGCTCGAACTCACTGAGCGGCGCGTCATCCATCAGGATCTTTTGGGTGCAGGGCAGCTGCATGGCTTCACACTCTGCCACAAAACCGTCCCGGCGTTTGTTGGTCTCGCTGGTCAGCGGGGAGCCGATGCGCAGGAATGCCAGATTTTTGCAGCCGTTTTCCACCAGCTTCTGGGCCGCCAGGCGCCCGCCGTTGTAGTTATCAGAGGCCACGCAGGTGGTGCTGCCACTGAGATAGCGGTCGATGGACACCGACCGCACCTCCGGGCGAAATTTTCAGGTCGGGGTTGTAGGTCAGGGCAATGATGCCGTCCACCTTGTTCTGCTCTACCATCTGCACCATTTCCTGCTCCTTGGTGTAGTCGTATTCCGTATCGCACAGCAGCATCCGATAGCCGCGGTTCACCAGCGCCCGGTTGATGTAGTGTGCCACCATACTAAAGAAAGGGTTCAGCAGATTGGGCAGAATGACCGCCACAGTGTAGGTGCGGTTGTTCTTCAGCCCCTTGGCGTAGGCGTTGATGTGGTAATCCAGCGTCTTGATGGCCTGTTCTACCTTTTTACGGTACTCGTCACCCACCGGGATGCCGTTGATGACCTTGGATACAGTGCCCAGAGAGACTCCTGCCTCCTTGGCCACATCCTTCATAGTAGGGGCGGTGTTCTGTTTTGCCATGCGGGCCACTCCTTTGTTCGTGAAACGTTTCTATTTCAAGTGGATATATATCAAAGGGAATCTTGCTGCATTCCCTGTAGCTCTGAGGTTCTTGCAGCTTCAGTATAGCATGGTTTTTCCAGAATGTAAAGACTTTTTCGTGAAATTTCATGAACCGCTTCACGAACGCACGATGATGCATTTTGCACAAAAACATCCTACCGCAAGTGTGCAAAACGTTGAAAACATGGATACAAGGCATTTTTTGCGTAAAATCCTGTTGACACAAAAAACGCTGGCGTGTTATCTTTGTGTTGCAAGCCGTGTAACGTTTCATGGGAAACGCAAAAAACGCTCCCCGAACGGCAGGGAACCCCGCCCACGGGCCTGTGGGCAGCGTAAAAACAAGAAGGAGGAGTTTTTATGACGCAGACCTCGCCAGCTGCTGCACGTCAGCTGGACGCTATCCCGGTCCACCGCAAAAGCCTCAGCCAACGGCTGCGGGAAAACTGGCAGCTCTATGTGATGCTGCTGATCCCGGTGGTGCTGACCATCGTTTATAAGTACTGGCCCATGTACGGCATCCAGATCGCCTTCCGGGACTTCAAGGCAAGCCGCGGCATCACCGGCAGCGAGTGGGTCGGCCTGTACTGGTTTGAACGGTTCTTCACCGCACCCAACTGTGTGCGCATGATCAAGAACACCGTGCTGCTGAGCCTGTACAGCCTGCTGTGGAGCTTCCCCATCCCCATCATCCTGTCCCTGTGCATCAACCAGCTGCGCTTTGCAAAGTTCAAGCGGGTGGTGCAGACGGTGCTGTACGCACCCCACTTCATCTCCACCATGGTCATCTGCGGTATGATCAAGATCTTCCTCAGTCCGTCCGGCGGTCTGCTGAACCTGATCCTGGGCACCAGCGTGGACTTCCTCTCGGAGAGCACCGCCTTCCGTACCATTTATGTGGCCTCCGGCATCTGGCAGGAAGCTGGCTGGGGTACCATCATTTATATGGCTTGTCTGGCTGCTGTGGATACCAGCCTGTACGAAGCCGCTAAGATCGATGGCGCGTCCATGTTCCAGCGCATTCTGCACATCGACATCCCGGAACTGGTACCCATGATCGTGCTGCAGCTCATTATGAGTGTCGGCAACCTGATGAACGTGGGCTTTGAAAAGGTGCTGCTGCTGCAGACCGAGCTGAACAAGGCCACCAGCGATATCATTGCCGTGTACGTCTACGAACAGGGCATCATCAACGCCAAGTACAGCTATTCCACCGCTGTGGGTCTGTTCAACACGGTGGTCAACATCATCCTGCTTATCATCGTCAACCGCATCGCCAAGAAGGCGGCAGACGTCAGCTTTGTGTAAAGGGGGCGAACCGTTATGGCAAAAAACATTGCAGCATCCTCGTCAAAAGAAGCCCAGCGGTCTGTCCGATAGGGTCAGCGACATCGTTCTGGTGGTCATCTGCGCCGCTGTTATGCTCATCGTAGCATACCCGCTGTACTATGTTCTCGTGGCATCCTTCTCGGATCCCTATGATGTGTACGCCGGCAAGACCTTCCTGCTTCCCAGCCAGTTCACCCTGAAGGGCTATCAGGCTGTGTTTGCAGACAGCGCGCTGTTCTCCGGTTTTGTCAACAGCATCAAATACACCGTCATCGGCACGATCTACTCGGTGGTCATGATCTATCTGGTGGCTTACCCGCTGAGCGTGAAGATCTGCCCGGACGCAAGTACATCAGCCTGTTCTTCGTCATCACCATGTATTTCGGCGGCGGTCTGGTACCTACTTACCTGATCGTTAAGGAAACGGGTCTGCTGGGCAGTATGTGGGCACTGTTCCTGCCCGGTGTGGTGGCTGTGGGCAACGTGATCATCGTCCGCAACTTCTTCGAGAACAACATCCCCCGGGAACTGCTGGAAGCCGCCGAGATCGACGGTGCCTCCAAGTGGACCGTCTTTGTAAAGATGGTCATTCCTCTGAGCCGCTCCATCATGGCCGTCATGGTCGTGTACAGCATGGTGGCCTACTGGAACGACTGGTTCACCGCTCTGATCTACCTGAGAGCCGATCAGGCTCCGTTGCCGCTGGTGCTGCGCAATATCCTGATCAAGAGCTCCACCAGCGCCAGCCAGTCCTCTATGGTAGCGGGCGGCTTTGCAGAACTGAATAAGCTGACCGAAATGATCAAGTTTGCTTCCATCATCGTGGCAGCTGCCCCCATGCTGATCGTTTACCCCTTTGTACAGAAGTATTTTGAAAAAGGCTTCATGGCAGGTGCGGTCAAGGGCTAAAATTGCGACCGCGGCCTGCGGCCGAAACAGGGAGCAATTTTTGGCGCAGCGGTCTGCAAGACGCGAGTGCCGCCCAAGGGTCGAAGCGGATGCAGGGCACCGCAAGAGGTTTTAAACGACCGCAGCCCATTCCAGAAAACAAAAAGAACCTGATATAACATTACAGAAAAGGAGAACAACCATGAAAAAGATGATCTCTCGCCGCAATTTCCTGAAGGTTTGCGCCGTTGCCGGTTCTGCCGTGGCACTGTCTGCCTGCGGCGGCAGCAAAAAGGCTGCTGGACCGGACCCCTCCAACACCGACCAGACCAGCTTTGACATCGTGGGCGGTCAGTCTGCCCTGAGCCCCGGCTACAACGACAACGAGGTGCTGAAGAAGCTGGCAGATAACGTGGGCGTTAAACTCAACTACGAGACCATGAGCGACTCCCTCAGCGAGCAGGTGAACATCCGCATTGCAGGCGACCAGCTGCCGGATGCCTTTATGGGTGTGGGCTTCTCCAACTACGATATCGCCAACTACGGTGCAGACGGCACGTTCCTGGACCTGACCCCCTATATCAACGCCGAGATCATGCCCAACCTGACCAAGATCCTGGACGAGCACCCCAACATCCGTGCAGCTATCACCATGAGCGACGGCTGCATCTACGGTCTGCCCGCTGCCGAGCAGATGGGCACTGCCGGTATCGGTGACGACGAGGATTACAGCATCTTCACCATTCCGCAGTTCTCCATGATCAACAAGCGCTGGCTGGACGAGCTGGGGCTGGCAGTGCCCACCACGCTGGACGAGCTGCACACCGCCCTGAAGGCCTTCAAGGACAACGATATGTCCGCCAAGGTCTACGGCAACGCTCCCGGCAGCACCATCCCGATGTCCACCGGCTTTGACGAGTGGTGCTGGGGTCAGAACATCTTCTACGCAGGCTTCGGATTCACCAACTGGCCCAACGATGTGTGCAACGATCTGGTGCTGCAGAAGGACGGCAAGTGCCGCTTTGTCTGCGCCGAGGACAACTACCGCAAGGCGGTCACCTACTTCCACGACTGGTACGCCGAGGGTCTGATGGACGTGGAGATGTTCAGTCAGGATACCAACCAGCTGCTGGCTAAGGGCGCACAGGGCTATCTGGGCGTTTCCACCTGGTGGTACATCGAGGAGCTGATGGGCGATTACTCCAAGGACTATGTGTTCCTGCCCGTACTGGACGGCCCGGACGGCACCCACAACGTCACCGTGCGTACCGGCGGCGGCACTAACAGCGGCAACCTGAACGTGACCAACAAGTGCCAGAGCCCTGCCAACCTGCTGAAGTTCTTTGACCAGTGGTATGACGGCGAGACCGTGATGCAGCTGCAGTACGGCCCCATCGGCGTGTTCTTCACCGAGCAGGACGCCAACGGCAAGTGGAATCTATCACCGAGGAAGAAGCCAAGGCAAAGTACAACAAGGGTGCCGGTGAGCTGAAATCCACCTACGAGGTCTGGGGTCCCAAGCTGATCCTCAGCGAGTACTACGACAAGTACTTCTACATGGAGGACCGCGCCATCGAGCGTCTGACCGACCTGAAGGACTTCTGGATGCCCTTTGTGGACGACACCACCACCTACCCCATCGACTGCGTGTTCACCAGCGAGGAACTGGACACCATTGACCGCTACCGTGCAGATTTTGAGAATGCAGTCTCTGAGCAGGAAGGTCTGTGGCTGAAGGACGGTGGCCCCTCCGATGACGAGTGGAGCGCATACCTCGACACCCTGACCAACAGCTGCGGCATGGACAAGCTGCTGGAAGTCTACCAGAACGCTTATGACCGCTACA